>Ga0209918_1000140_pt1 | contig 54379 bp, 46 predicted proteins | sample SalPonD_shore_MG_FD_185712 | JGI IMG/M metagenome (GOLD analysis project Ga0209918, IMG submission 185712) | Salt pond soil microbial communities from South San Francisco under conditions of wetland restoration - Salt Pond MetaG... | ecosystem: Environmental > Aquatic > Marine > Intertidal zone... | reverse complement strand
AAATCGCTGGTACTCGAGATCGTCCGTGCACAGGGTATCGCCGTGCATGAGCAGTGTCGGCTCGCCGCCGATGATTTCCACGCTGGGATCCGCGAGCAGCGTGGCGCCGCAACGGGCGGCATAGGTCGCGCCGATCAGGAAGTCACGATTGCCATGCATCAGGTGGACCGGGACGCCGGCGCCCGCCAGCCCGGCGAGGGCGTCCGCCACCTGGCCGGCGAGCTCGCCGTCGTCGTCGTCGCCAACCCAGGCCTCGAACAGGTCGCCCAGCACGTACAGTGCCTTGGCCCCGCGCGCCTCGCCGGCGAGGAAATCCCGGAACAGCTCGGTAATGTGGGGTCGGGCCGGGTCCAGGTGCAAATCGGAGATGAACAGCACCATGGAACGCGACTACTGGACCACGCGGGCGTGCTCGATCACCACGGGATCAACCGGCACGCTCTGGTGCCCGTTCCTGGTATCCGTGTCCACCTTGGAGATCTCGTCCACCACGTCCATGCCGTCGGTCACCTTGCCGAATACGGCGTATCCCCAGGTGCGCCCGGAATCCTTGCTGGTGAAATCCAGGCGCGGGTTGTCCACCTGGTTGATGAAGAACTGGGACGTGGCGGAGTCCGGGTCCCCGGTGCGCGCCATGGCCAGGGTGCCGCGCTCGTTGGAAAGCCCGTTGTCTGCCTCGTTCTTGATCGGCGCGCGCGTGTCCTTCTGCGTCATGTCTGGCGTGAAGCCGCCGCCCTGGATCATGAAGCCGGGAATCACCCGGTGGAAGATGGTGCCATCGTAGAAACCGCTCCTGACGTAGGCGAGGAAGTTTTCCACGGACTTCGGCGCCTTGTCCGGGTAGAGGCTGATGGTGATGTTGCCCTTGTTGGTCTCCAGCACGACCTTCGGATTGTCCGCCGCCTGTGCCGCGAGGCTGGCGGTGCCGAGGATCAGGCTCAGCAGCACGCGTGTCATGAGGCTTCCTCCTGGATGGGTGTTCGTCGAACCGTTCGGCATCATACGCAAGGCGCCGCGCGCTCGCGAGAACCGTCAGCCGCCGCGCGTGGAATATCGCCCGGGCTTCCCATACCATCCGCCCCATGAATTCCGAGGCCACCATCACGCGTTTCGCACCCAGCCCCACGGGGCGATTGCACCTGGGCAACGCGCGCACGGCACTTTTCAATTTCCTGTTCGCCCGGGCGGGCGCGGGCCGATTCCTGCTGCGCATCGAGGACACCGACGCCGAGCGCGGCGCGGAGGAGCACGTGGGCGCGCTGGTGGCGGACCTGGAATGGCTGGGGCTCAGGTGGGACGAGGAGCCGCGACGGCAGTCGGAACGGACCGCCATCTACGCGAAGTACTTCGCGCGCCTGGAATCCGCCGGCCAGGCCTATCCCTGTTACTGCACCGAGGAAGAGCTGCACCTGGCCCGCAAGGCACAGCTCGCCGCCGGCAGGCCGCCGCGTTACCCGGGCACCTGCGCGAAGCTTGGCCCGGACGAGCGCCGGGCGAAGGCCGCCGAGGGCCGAACCGCCAGCCTGCGCTTCCGGGTGCCCGCCGGGCGCGACGTGGTTTACTCGGACCTGGTGCGCGGCGAGCAGCGTTTCCCCGCGGACACCCTGGGCGATTTCGTGATCCGGCGCAGCGACGGCAGTCCCGCGTTCCTGTTCGCCAACGCCCTGGACGACGCGCTTTTGGGCATCACCCACGTGCTGCGCGGCGAGGACCACGTGGCCAACACGCCGCGCCAGCTCCTGCTGCTGGAAGCGCTGGAGCTGAAACCGCCGCGTTACGGGCACCTGCCGCTGCTGGTGGGTGCCGACGGCCGGCCGCTTTCCAAGCGCCACGGGGCGGCATCCCTCGAGGCGCTCGGCGGGCAGGGTTACCTGCCGCTGGCGGTGATGAACTACCTGGCGCGGCTGGGCCACCATTACGAGGACGATGCGCTGATGGACGCGAAGGCGCTCTCCAGGGGCTTCGATCCCGCCCACCTGGGTCGCGCGCCCGCGCACTTCGACCGGGCGCAACTCGATCACTGGCAGCGGCTGGCCGTCACCGCCCAGGACGATGGGGCCTTTCTGGCGTGGGCGGGCGATGCCCTGGAGCGGGTGCCGGCGGAGCGCCGCGAGGCCTTTGCCCGGGCCGTTCGCCCCAATTGCCTGTTCGCGGCGGACGTGCGCTTCTGGGCGGAGGCACTGTTCGGTCCGGCGCCCAGGCTGGAGGGCGACGCGGCGCGCGCCATCGAGGAGGCCGGGCCGGCATTCTTCGACGCCGCCGCCAGGGCGGTCGGGAAGGCGGGCGCGGACCCGGGCGCCATCCGCCAGGCCACCGGCGCGAAGGGCAAGGCCCTGTTCATGCCGCTCAGGGCGGCGCTTACCGGCACCCTGCACGGCCCCGACATGCACTCCCTGCTGGCATTGCTGGGACCGGAGAAGATTCGAGAAAGGCTGAACGCCTGGGCGAAGGATTGATGCTGAAGCTCTACAACACGCTCACCCGACGCAAGGAACCGCTCGAGCCCCGCCGCGAGGGGCACGTGGACATCTATGTCTGCGGCATGACGGTCTATGACCTGTGCCACATGGGCCACGCCCGCAGCTTCGTGGTGTTTGACGTGCTGGTGCGTTACCTGCGCGCGCGTGGTTTCGAGGTGACCTACGTGCGCAACATCACCGACATCGACGACAAGATCATCCGCCGCGCCCGGGAGAACGGCGAGTCCATGGAGTCGCTCACCGAGCGCACCATCGCCCAGATGCATGAGGACTTCGACCGCCTGGGCATGCTGCGCCCCGACGCCGAGCCCCGCGCCACCCGGAACCTGGACGCCATCATCGCCCTGGTCCAGCGGCTGGTTGATCGCGGCTATGCCTACGTGGCCGACAACGGCGACGTCTATTACGACGTGAGCCGGTTTCAGGGCTACGGGAAGCTTTCCGGGAAGAAGCTGGACGAGCTGCGCGCGGGTGCCCGCATCGAGCCGGAGGAAGCCAAGCGCGACCCGGAGGATTTCACGCTCTGGAAGGCCGCCAAGCCGGGCGAGCCCGCCTGGGAGTCCCCCTGGGGTCTCGGCCGGCCCGGCTGGCACGTGGAGTGCTCGGCCATGTCCATGGGCTGCCTGGGCGAGACCTTCGACATCCACGGCGGCGGCATCGACCTGGTGTTTCCCCATCACGAGAACGAGATCGCCCAGTCCGAGGCCGCCACCGGCAAGCCGTTCGTGAACTGCTGGCTGCACGGCGGCCACCTGCAGGTGGACAACGAGAAGATGTCCAAGTCCCTGGGCAACTTCTTCACCATCCGCGACGTGCTCAGGGAGCATCACCCGGAAGTGATCCGCTATTTCTTCCTGTCCAGCCACTATCGCAGCCCGGTGAACTATTCCGTGGACGAGATGGCGCAGGCGCGCGCCGGCCTGGACCGCCTGTACACCGCGCTCCATGGCCTGGAAGCGGCGCAGCCCGAAGAGGGCGGGGAGTGGGAACGGCGGTTCTTCGAAGTGATGGACGACGACCTGAACACCCCGCAGGCGCTGGCGGTGCTGTTCGAGCTGGCCCGGGAGATCAACCGGGTCCGGGACGCCGAGCCGGAGCGGGCCGCCCGGCTCGGCGCGACCCTCGGGAAACTGGGGGGCATCCTGGGTTTGCTGGGCGAGGACCCAGTGAGCTGGCGCCAGGGCGGCGGCGCCGGCGGACTGGACGAGGACGAGATCGAGCGGCTCATCGCCGAGCGCGCCGAGGCGCGCCGAAACCGGGACTTCGCCGCCGCCGACCGGATCCGCGATACTTTGCTGGACGAGGGCATCGTGCTGGAGGACAAGCCGGAGGGCACCATCTGGCGGCGGGAGTAAACGCCCTGCCAGCGCCGGTTCAGCGCCAGAATTGGCGCCCTAGGTGGCGGCGGGCGGTATCGACTCGGACGCCAGCAGGGTATTGCGCAGCAGCACGGCCACGGTCATGGGGCCGACACCGCCGGGCACCGGCGTGATCCAGGCGGCGCGCTCGGCGGCGGCCGCGAACTCCACGTCGCCGCAGAGGCTGCCATCCTCCAGGCGGTTCATGCCCACGTCGATGACCGTGGCGCCGGGCTTCACCCAGTCGCCAGCGACCACGCCCGGCCGGCCCACCGCGACGATCAGCATGTCCGCCTCGGCCACGTAGGAGCGAAGGCCCGTGGTGAACTTGTGGCACACGGTCACCGTGGCCCCGGCCAGCAGCAGCTCCAGCGCCATGGGGCGCCCGACGATGTTGGAGGCTCCGACAATTACCGCGTGGCGGCCCTTGTAGCGCTCGCCCGTGTCATTGAGCAGCAGGATCACGCCGTAGGGGGTGCAGGGCCTGAGCGCAGGCTGACGCAGCGCCAGTCTGCCCATGTTGTAGGGATGGAAGCCGTCCACGTCCTTGTCCGGGCGGATGCGCTCGATGACGGTGGCCGGGCTGATGTGGGCTGGTAGCGGCAGCTGCACCAGGATGCCGTTGACGGCAGGGTCGTCGTTCAGCTCGTCGATCAGGCCGAGCAGCTCCGGCTGGGTGACGCTTTCGGGCAGGTCATAGGCCCGCGACACCATGCCCACCCGCTCGCAGGCGCGCCGCTTGCTGCGCACATAGACCTGCGACGCCGCGTTCTCGCCCACCAGCACGACGGCCAGCCCGGGCGGCTCGAGGCCGCGCTCGACGCGCTCGCGCACCCCGGCGCTGACCTGTTCCAGCAGGCGGGATGCGGCGGCCTTGCCGTCTATGAGCTTGGCGGGCATGCGATTCCTGGTCCTGCGAGCGTCGGGAGGCTGCGAATTCTCGCACCTGACCGGCGGAGCGACAAGGCGGGGGGCGGGGCCGCATGCTAGAATGCGCGCCGTTGACGCGCCGGGCGCGTGTCCTTAGTATTCGTCGGCTTTGGCGCGCGCCGAGCCGGGAAACTGTCAGCGACCGAAGCTGGCGTTGAGTTGACGCCCCGACGCATTGAAGGCAGAGCCGGATTTTCCGGGGCATGGCGCAGTCTGGTAGCGCACCAGCTTTGGGGCGAGGCGGGACCGAAGTGCCGGTGGCACTTCGCAGCACGCCGAGCGGCGCCTGCAGGACAGCAGGCGACCGGGTTTCGCGGCGAGGCAGGAGCCGAGCCGGGAAACTGTCAGCGACCGAAGCTGGCGTTGAGTTGACGCCCCGACGCATTGAAGGCAGAGCCGGATTTTCCGGGGCATGGCGCAGTCTGGTAGCGCACCAGCTTTGGGAGCTGGGAGTCGGGGGTTCGAATCCCTCTGCCCCGACCAGATCAGGGCGCCGAAGGCGCTCGTCGATCGGCACCGGCAGCGCGCAAGCGCTGCTGGCACCGGCAAGGCTGGCACGGAGAATCGAAAGATTGGAGTTGCGCCCGTAGCTCAGCTGGGTGAGGGCTGAGCGAAGTGCCAGTGGCACTTCGCAGCGGCCCGAACGGGCGAGGCAGGATGCCGAGCCCCGGGGTCCGAAGCGCGGAGCAGGGACTGCGAGAGCGCGAGGACGAGCACCGGCAGCGCGCAAGCGCTGCTGGCACCGGCAAGGCTGGCACGGAGAATCGAAAGATTGGAGTTGCGCCCGTAGCTCAGCTGGATAGAGCACCGGCCTTCTAAGCCGGTGGTCGCAGGTTCGAGTCCTGCCGGGCGCGCCAGAAAGTGCCGTTGACAATGGTGGACGTAGCTCAGGGGTAGAGCACTGGATTGTGGCTCCAGCGGTCGTGGGTTCAAATCCCATCGTCCACCCCAATCAATCCGGGCCGTTAGCTCAATCAGGCAGAGCAGTGGACTCTTAATCCATTGGTTGTAGGTTCGATTCCTACACGGCCCACCAATTTCCCGGGACCCGGGGACAAACGGAAGCTTGCACGAGGGAGGCCGGCCACCGCCGGCCTCCGCCGTTTCTGCGCACCGGCGCCGCGTCGGGGGCGGCGGACCGGGTCAACACGTTATAATTCCCTGGGCTGCCGGCGCGGCCCACGCTCTGCGAAAGTGGCGGAATTGGTAGACGCGCTGGCTTTAGGTGCCAGTGGGGTTCGTTCCCCGTGAGAGTTCGAGTCTCTCCTTTCGCACCAGATTGGGCAGAAGAACAGAAAACTCAATAAATTCAGGAGCATAGATCTTGACTTCAGGAGAGTCCATGCAAGTGTCCGTGGAGAGCACCGGCGAACTGGGCCGGCGCCTGAAGGTGGAAGTCCCGGCGGGCCGGATCGACGACCAGGTCGAGAGGCGCATCAAGGAGATGGGCCGGCAGGTCAAGCTCAAGGGCTTCCGCCCGGGCAAGGTGCCCATGCACGTGCTCAAGCAGCGCTTCGGCAAGCAGGTCCGCGAGGAAGTGATCAACGACGTGCTCCGGGAAAGCTTCCAGGAAGCGGTCAGCCAGGAGAAGCTGCGGCCCGCGGGCACGCCGGAGATCACTGCCCAAGGCCGGAAACCGGGCGAGAAGCTCGCCTACACGGCGAATTTCGAGATCTACCCGGAGCTCGAGGACCTGCGGGTCGGCGACCTCGAAATCGACCGCCCCGAGGTGACCGTGGGCGACGCCGACGTGGACGCCATGATTGACACCCTGCGCCGCCAGCGCCGCGAGTGGGAACAGGTGGAGCGCGGCGCCCGGGAAGGCGACCTGGTGGTGATCCACTATTACGCCGAAGCCGACGGCACCAGGCACCCGGCGGAGGGCACCGAGCGCGCAGGCACCGTGCTGGGCTCGAGCGCGCTGTTCGCGGACCTGGAGCGCGCCCTGGAGGGCGCGGCGAAGGACGACGAGGAAACCGTGGACATGCAGTTCCCCGCGGATTTCCGCGATCCCGCCCTGGCGGGCAAGAGTGGGCAGGTCTACTTCAAGGTGATCAGCGTCTCGGAAGGGCGCATGCCGGAGGTGGACGAGGAATTCGTGCGCAGCTTCGGCGTGAAATCCGGCGACGTGGAGGAATTCCGCGCCGAGGTGAAGCACAACCTGGACCGGGAGCTGCAGCAGGCGGTCATCGAACGCCTGCGACTGCAGGTCGTGGATGGACTGGTGAAGCTCCACAGCGGCGTAACCATCCCGGAATCCCTGGTGGCGGAAGAAGCCGAGAACCTGCGCCGCCAGCAGACCGGCGGCGAGCCCGAGGGCGGCGCGCCCGCCCAGGCGTTCATGGACAAGGCGCGGCGCCGGGTCACGGCGGGTTTCCTGCTTTCCGAGGTGGCGCGGCAGAACGGCATCCAGCCCGACAGCGCCCGGGTGCGTGACAAGATCGCCGAGATCGCCGCCACCTACGAGCAGCCGGAGCAGGTCGTCGAGGCCTACCGGAGTGACCCGCGCCTGCTGGAGAGCGTGCGCAACATGGTGCTCGAGGAACAGGTGGTCGAGTGGGTGGTCGAGCACGCAAGCGTAAACGACAAGCCCATGAGCTTCGACGAGCTGATGCGCCCCACCGAACAGCAACAGGAGGCGAAAGCATGAATGCCACCGATACACGCGCCCTGAATCTCGTGCCCATGGTGGTGGAGCAGACCGCCAGGGGCGAGCGTGCCTACGACATCTATTCCCGCCTGCTCAAGGAGCGGGTGGTCTTCATGGTGGGCCCGGTGGAGGACTACACCGCCAACCTGATCGTGGCGCAGCTCTTGTTCCTGGAGTCGGAAAACCCGGACAAGGACATCCACTTCTACATCAACAGCCCGGGCGGCTCGGTGAGCGCGGGACTGGCGATTTACGACACCATGCAGTTCATCAAGCCGCACGTGTCCACCATGTGCGTGGGCATGGCGGCGAGCATGGGCGCCCTGCTGCTGGCGGGCGGCGAGGACGGCAAGCGTTACTGCCTGCCGCACTCGCGGATGATGCTGCACCAGCCCCTGGGCGGCTACCAGGGCCAGGCCTCGGATATCGAGATCCATGCCCGGGAAATCATCAAGATGAAGGAGCAGCTCAACGACATCCTGGTGCGCCACACGGGCCAGCCGATGGAGCGCATCCAGAAGGACACCGACCGGGACTTCTTCATGGGCGCGGACGAGGCCAGGTCCTACGGGCTGATCGACGAGGTTCTGGACGAGCGCCCGCCGCCCCCCGGCGCGGACTGATCCGGGGCCCTCGGGGGCTTGAAAGCCCGGGCCGGAGGCTACATGCTTGGCCCATGGCCCGCGCCATGAACGGGGATTTTTCCGGCGCCCGGTCCCGAAAAGGGCCGGGCGTACAAGACCTTGACCGATGTGAGAAAATCGGTTTTGTGTCGTGCGTACGCGAGTAACAGCCAGCCATGACTGACGGCAACAAGGGCAAGACCGGCGACAGCGGCAAGCTGCTTTACTGCTCCTTCTGCGGCAAGAGCCAGCACGAGGTCCGCAAGCTGATTGCCGGTCCCAGCGTATTCATCTGCGATGAATGCGTGGAGCTGTGCAATGACATCATCCGCGAGGAACTGGAGGAGAAAGCCTCCACGGCCCGCAACAAGCTCCCCAAGCCACAGGAAATCCGCGGCGTGCTCGACGAGTACGTGATTGGGCAGGACGCCGCCAAGAAGGTGCTCTCCGTCGCCGTGTACAACCATTACAAGCGGCTGGAGTCGCGCGGCAAGGAAGGCGACGTGGAGCTCGCCAAGTCCAACATCCTGCTGATCGGCCCGACGGGCTCGGGCAAGACCTTGCTGGCCGAGACGCTGGCGCGCCTGCTCAACGTACCGTTTACCATCGCCGACGCCACCACCCTCACCGAGGCGGGCTACGTGGGCGAGGACGTGGAAAACATCATCCAGAAGCTGCTCCAGAAGTGCGACTACGACGTCGACAAGGCGCAGACCGGCATCGTCTACATCGACGAGATCGACAAGATCTCGCGCAAGTCGGAAAACCCGTCCATCACGCGGGACGTCTCCGGAGAGGGCGTGCAGCAGGCCCTGCTCAAGCTCATCGAGGGCACGGTGGCCTCGGTGCCGCCCCAGGGCGGGCGCAAGCACCCGCAGCAGGAATTCCTGCAGGTAGACACCACCAACATCCTGTTCGTGGTCGGCGGCGCCTTCGCGGGCCTGGAGAAAATCATCCGCTCGCGCCAGGAGGGCGGCGGCATAGGCTTCTCCGCCGACGTGCGCAGCAAGGTCAACGCTCCCAAGCTGGGCGAGACCCTGGGCGACGTGGAGCCCGAGGACCTGATCAAGTTCGGCCTGATCCCGGAATTCGTGGGACGTCTGCCGGTGGTGGCGACCCTGGACGAGCTGGACGAGGACGCCCTGGTGCAGATCCTCACCCAGCCCAAGAACGCCATCACCAAGCAGTACGTGAAGATGTTCGACATGGAGCACTGCGAGCTGGAATTCCGCGAGGACGCCCTGCGAGCCGTGGCCCGCAAGGCCATGGAGCGCAAGACCGGCGCCCGGGGGCTCCGGACCATCATGGAGCAGGTGCTCCTGGACAGCATGTACGAGCTGCCGTCCATGGAGAACGTCAGCAAGGTGGTAATCGACGAGGCCGTCATCCGGGGCGACGCCAAGCCCTACCTGATTTACGAGGGTGCCAAGGAACAGCACCGCGCGGCCTCCGATTGAGGTGTCCCGGCGTGCCGGGACACGGCCCGGAGAGAGATCTCCGGGCTCCGGAAGCCGCTCTTTTCCACGTGCCGTTGAAACCCGCCCGGCCGAACCTCATATAGTGATTCAAGCAGCCGCGGCTCCCGGGACCCGGGATCCCGTGACTCCCATATTGGTGGCGCCCGCCGGGTAGCAACGGGCGGGGTGCGGAATCGCGCCCCGGACGCCGTCCAACGGTTGGGGCCAGAACCGATCCTCAGAGGTGCATTGCATGGAATCCCAGGAACAGTCCCTCGAGACCCAGAACCCGCAGTCGCACACGCCAGTGCTGCCGCTACGGGACGTGGTGGTCTATCCGCACATGGTGATTCCGCTGTTCGTGGGCCGGGAGCGTTCCATCCGCGCCCTGGACGCGGCCATGGGCGTGGACAAGCAGATCATGCTGGTGGCCCAGAAGAGCGCCGAGGTGGACGAGCCCGGTCACAAGGACCTCTACGACATCGGCACGCTCGCCACCGTGCTCCAGCTCCTGAAGCTCCCCGATGGCACCATCAAGGTGCTCGTGGAGGGCGCCAAGCGGGCAAAGCTCAGGAACCTGGAGGAGCACGAGGGGCATTTCACTGCCGAGGTGGAGCCCCTGGAGACGCCCGAGGAGGTGGACGAGCGCGAGCTGGAAATCATGATGCGCTCGCTGGTCTCCCAGTTCGAGCACTACGTCAAGCTCAACCGCAAGGTGCCGGGCGAACTGCTCACCACGCTCACCGGCATCGACGATCCCAGCCGCCTGGCGGACACCGTGGCGGCGCACCTGGCCGTGAAGCTGGAGGACAAGCAGCGCATTCTCGAGCAGGCCGACGTTGCCAAGCGCATGGAAGTGCTGATGGGCATGATCGAGGGCGAGATCGACGTGCTCCAGATCGAGAAGCGCATCCGCGGCCGCGTCAAGCAGCAGATGGAGAAGAGCCAGCGCGAGTACTACCTCAACGAGCAGATGAAGGCCATCCAGAAGGAACTGGGTGAGCTTGAGGACGCGCCCAACGAGCTCGAAGATTTGGAGAAGAAGATCGAGGAAGCGGGCATGCCCAAGGAGGTGAAGGAGAAGGCCCGCAACGAGCTCAACAAGCTGAAGCTGATGTCGCCCATGTCTGCGGAGGCCACGGTCGTTCGCAACTACATCGAGTGGCTGGTGGCGGTGCCGTGGAAGAAGCGTTCCAAGATCCGCAAGGACATCGCCGCGGCGGCAAAGGTCCTGGACGAGGACCACTACGGGCTGCGCGAGGTCAAGGAACGCATCCTCGAGTACCTGGCGGTGCAGCAGCGCGTCAAGCAGATGAAGGGCCCGATCCTCTGCCTGGTGGGCCCGCCCGGCGTGGGCAAGACTTCGCTGGGGCACTCCATCGCCCGCGCCACGAACCGCAAGTTCACCCGCATGTCGCTGGGCGGCGTGCGCGACGAGGCCGAGATCCGCGGCCACCGCCGTACCTACATCGGTTCCCTGCCGGGACGCGTGCTTCAGAGCATGTCCAAGGTGGGCACCCGCAACCCGCTGTTCATGCTCGATGAGCTGGACAAGATGTCCATGGACTTCCGGGGCGATCCCTCCTCGGCATTGCTCGAGGTGCTCGACCCGGAGCAGAACCACACGTTCTCGGACCACTACCTGGAGGTGGATTTCGACCTGTCCGAGGTGATGTTCGTGGCCACGGCGAACACCCTGAACATTCCGAGCCCGCTGCTGGACCGGATGGAGGTGATCCGCATCCCGGGCTACACCGAGGACGAGAAGGCGAACATCGCCCTCAAGTACCTGATCCCCAAGCAGATGAAGGCCAACGGCCTGAAAGAGGACGAGCTCACCATCAGCGAGAACGCGGTCAAGGACATGATCCGCCATTACACCCGCGAGGCGGGTGTGAGGAACCTGGAACGCGAGATCGCCAAGCTCTGCCGCAAGGTGGTCAAGCAGAAGGCCCTGAACAAGAAGGAGGGCCGGACGATGGTGACGCCGCGAAACGTGGACAAGTTCCTGGGCGTGCGCCGGTTCCGCTACGGCCGCGCCGAAGAGAGCGACGAGGTGGGCCAGGTTACCGGGCTCGCCTGGACTGAGGTGGGCGGCGAACTGCTCAGCATCGAGGCCACGGTGGTCCCGGGCAAGGGCAAGCTGATCCAGACCGGCTCCCTGGGCGACGTGATGCAGGAATCCATCCAGGCGGCCCTCACCGTGGTGCGCAACCGTGCCGAAATGCTGGGCGTGGACCCGGACTTCCACCAGAAGTACGACATGCACGTGCACGTGCCCGAGGGCGCCACGCCCAAGGATGGCCCCAGCGCCGGCATCGCCATGTGCACGGCTCTGGTTTCGGCGCTGACGCGCATCCCGGTGCACGCCGACGTGGCCATGACCGGCGAAATCACGCTGCGCGGCCGCGTACTGCCCATCGGCGGGCTGAAGGAGAAGCTGCTGGCGGCGCACCGCGGCGGCATCCGGGTGGTGCTGATCCCGGACGAGAACCGCAAGGACCTGGTCAACATCCCGAAGAACATCAAGCAGGAGCTGGACATCCGGCCGGTGAAGTGGATCGACGAGGTGCTGGAACTCGCACTGATCCGCCAGCCCACGCCAGTCACAAAGAGCGAGGAGATTCCGCCCGCCAAGTCGGCCAAGCGGCGGCAGAAGGGACGGGAGGGCGTGCGCGCCCATTAGGTGAGTCTCCGCGGTCGCTTCTGTGGGAGGGCCCTTGGCCCCGACACGGTCGGCCGCAAGCAGCCTCCCACAGGCGCGCAAACCGCAACCGCTACGACGGATGAGGTCTATCGGGCGCGGCCGTTCCACGGCCGGGCCCCAGGGTGGGTGTCTACGCCGTCCTCCCGGAAACCTCGCTTCCGCGCCACGTCATCCCGGAAGCGCGAGTGCCAACGAGCGCTATCCGGGATCGCGTCCAATCGTGGACCGGGCCGATTCCCGCTCGCCTCGCTGCGCTCGGCGCCGGGAATGACGACGGGGTCTGCCCCGTTGTTGGTGGCACGGCGCATGCCGGCCATTGTTCCGGCGCCGCCTGAGAAATCGCCCTTAACCGTTCTGATTTGCCGGACATTGTTGCGAAGCACCCCGGTTCGCGACGGCCGGCATTCTGCTCATAACCTGAATAATCAGTTGCCCCGGCGCAACGCCCGGATGCCCTGAAACCCGCATGATTCCTTGCATGGGAGCAATCGGACTGGTATAAAATCGCGCATCCGGGTGACCGCGCGGTCGTTTATGCGCGGGGCGCGAACGACACCCGGTGGGAGGATATGGGCGCGTTCCTCCAGGCGGCGAGAGCCGCCACCCAATGCCACTTCACCACCGTCCCGAACCGGTGCCGCAAGACGGACCGCAAGGATCAACAAGTAGGGAGAAGCGAATGAACAAAAGTGAACTCATTGACGCCATCGCCAACTCGACCAAACTCAGCAAGGCCGACGCCGGTCGTGCGCTGGATGCGTTCGTCGACGTCACCACCAAGGCACTGAGGAAGGGAGACCAGGTGTCCCTGGTGGGCTTCGGCACCTTCTCAGTGCGCCATCGTGCTGCCCGCGAGGGCCGCAACCCGCGTACCGGTGAAACCATCCATATCGCGGCTTCGAAGGCCCCCGCTTTCAAGGCTGGCAAAGCCCTAAAGGATGCCGTAAACTAGCGCGCCCCGTAAGGGGTGCTTAGCTCAGCGGGAGAGCGTCGCCCTTACAAGGCGAGGGTCGGGGGTTCAAATCCCTCAGCACCCACCAGAGCTAGAAAGGAGTGGTAGTTCAGTCGGTTAGAATGCCGGCCTGTCACGCCGGAGGTCGCGGGTTCGAGTCCCGTCCACTCCGCCAACACTGAGGGCGTCCTTCGTGGACGCCCTTCTTTTTAGGTGTCTCCGCCGCCGCTGTCATCCCGGAAGCGCGAGTGGCAACGAGCGCTATCCGGGATCGCGTTCAGGTGTGAACGGGGAGGGATTCCCGCTCGCCTCGCTGCGCTCGGCGTCGGGAATGACGAGCGGTAGGGGTGGCTCGGCGTCGGGAATGACGAGCGGTAGGGGTGGCTCGGCGTCGGGAATGACGAGTGGTGGGGAGGCGCCCGGCGCCGGAAATGACGGCCGAGCCCCGGGGGTGCCGCCGCTGTCATCCCGGAAGCGCGAGTGTCAACGAGCGCTATCCGGGATCGCGTTCAGGTGTGAACGGGGAGGGATTCCCGCTCGCCTCGCTGCGCTCGGCGTCGGGAATGACGAGCGGTAGGGGTGGCCCGGCGTCGGGAATGACGAGCGGTAGGGGTGGCTTGGCGTCGGGAATGACGAGCGGTAGGGGTGGCCCGGCGCCGGAAATGACGGCCGAGCCCCGGGGGTGTCTTCGTCGTCGCTTCCGTGGGAGGGCCCCCGGATCAACTCCAGGGCAGGGTCTTGGGCCCGACCCGATGGTTCGTCCGAGCCGGACCCCGGCCCGCCGTTTTGATAAACTGCGCCCCTTTCCAGGCGGAGCTCCCGGGCATCGAGCCCGCCACCCGCCCTGACCGGATCCTGCGAAACTCGAGCCAACCATCATGCTGCAAGCAATTCGTGAACATACCGCGGGCTGGATCGCCGGCTTCGTGCTGGTGCTGCTGGCCATCCCGTTTGCCCTTTGGGGTATCAACAACTACTTCGTGGCCCAGGTGCAGACCTGGGTGGCGAAAGTGAACGGCCAGGAGATCAGCCAGGGTGACTACCAGCAGAGGTTGAGTAACTACCGGCAGCGCATGCGGCAGATGCTGGGCGAGAATTTCGATCCCGGGATGCTGGAGCAGCCCGACTTCAAGCGCCAGTTCCTGGAGGACATGATCCGCAGCCGCGTACTCCTGCAGGCCGCGCAGGATGCCGGCTTCGAGGTGCCGCCGCAGCGCATCGCCAACGAGATCGCCTCCTACCCGGCATTGCAGGAAAGCGGCAAGTTCAGCCCGGAGCGCTACCGGCAGGCGCTGCAGAGCATCGGCATGACGCCGAAGCAGTTCGAGGCCCAGGTCCGCGACGACCTGCTGACCAACGAGGTGGTGGGCTCGCTCCAGTCCACGGCCCTGGTCACCGATCAGGAGGTGAACAACCTGATCCGGCTCCAGAACCAGACCCGGGACTTCAAGTACTTTCTGCTTCCCGCCGACCGCTACCAGGACCAGGTCAGTGTCACCGATGACGAGATCAAGACCTACTATGACGAGCATCCGGACGCCTTCATGACCGAGGAGAAGGTATCGATCCGTTACCTGGAACTGAGCGCTGCGGAGATCGCCAAGACCATCAAGGTGGACGAGCCGGCATTGCTGGCGTGGTTCAAGGACAACCAGTCGAGCTACGTCACCAACGAGCAGCGCCTGGCTTCCCACATCCTGATCCAGGTACCCGAGGACGCCACGCCCGACCAGGTGGCAGAGGCCAAGGCGAAGGCGGAGAAGGCCGATGAGCGCGTTCGCAACGGCGAGGACTTCGCCAAGGTGGCGAAGGAGATGTCGGACGACCCGGGGTCGGCCGCCAGCGGTGGCGATCTGGGATGGCTCGAAAAAGGTCAGATGCCGGATGCCTTCGAACAGGCGTTGTTCTCCCTGGACAAGGGACAGGTCAGCGACCCGGTTAGAACCGGTTACGGTTTCCACGTGATCAAGCTCCGGGACATCCAGGAACCCAAGGGCAAGACCTTCGAGGAGGCCCGCGACCAGGTCGCCAAGGACTATAAGTCGTCCGAGGCCGAGCGCATGTACCTGGAGCAGGCCGACCGCCTGGTGGACCAGACCTACGAGAACCCGTCCAGCCTCCAGCCCGCCGCCGATGCCCTGGACCTGAAAGTCCAGGAGGCAGGGCCGTTCACCCGGGACGGCGGCGAGGGCATCGCCTCCAATCAGGACGTGGTCAAGACCGCGTTTTCCGACCTGGTGCTCCAGGACCGGCTCAACAGCGATCCGGTGGAGCTGGGGCCCAATCACGTGGCCGTCATGCGGGTCACCGACCACCAGCCCTCGGAACGCCGGCCCCTGGACGACGTGAAGGACGAGATTCGCCAGACCCTGGTGACCGACAAGGCCCGCAAGGTGGCCGAGCGCAAGGCCGACGATGCCGTCAAGGCGCTCTCGTCCGGCTCGGCGGAGCTGGCCGGACTCGCCGGCGAGGAAGGCTCCGAGCTGGTGACCGCCGAGAGCACGGAGCGCAACGCCTCCGACTACCCGCCGCAACTGCTCGACGGGGTGTTCAAGCTGCCGGCCCCGAAGGGCGGGATGGCCTATCACGCCGTGGCTGCCGGCAATGGCGATCGGGCCGTGGTGGCGCTCTCGGCCATTCACCCCGGCGACCCGTCGAAGGCCACGGACGCCGACCGCCAGCGCATCCGCCAGCAGCTGGCGCGCGCCTACGTGGGCGCGGAGATCAACGCCATGGTGGACAACCTGGAGAAGAAGGCCGACGTCAAGATCGCCGAGGACCGGCTCTAAACCGGGCGCGCGTCAGCGGCCGGGTCCCGTCCCGGCCGTTTCCATGACGACCTGACAATCGGCGCCACCGGCGCCCGAGGGGAGGGAGAGGTCTCACATGCTTAAACTCAAGCTGCACTGGCAGATTCTTATCGCCCTGGTGCTGGCGGTGATCGCCGGATGGCTGTCCGGCGCCGACGGCGCGATTTTCGGCGTCAAGCTCGCGGGCGTCTACGACTTCCTGGGCACCATCTTCATCCGCGCGCTGAAGATGATCATCGTGCCGCTGATCCTGTCCTCGATCATCGTCGGCGTGGCGGGCATCGGCCGCGCCAGCGACCTGGGCAAGCTTGGCGGGCGTACCGTCGGTTTCTACATGATCACCGGCCTGCTCGCCGTCCTGGTGGGGCTCACCTACGTCAACCTGATCACGCCCGGCGTCGCCGGCGGCCAACCGGTGGGCGACCAGTTGGCGCTGGAGGCCAGCAAGCAGCAGGTCAGCCAGGACATTGCCGGGGGCGGGGGGCTTTCCGAGCTGGTGCAGCTTTTCGTGCGTATGGTGCCGGAGAACGTGATCTCCACTGCCGGCAACAACGGCGACCTGCTGGCGCTGATTTTCTTCGCGCTGCTGTTCGGCTTCTTCATGACCCGCGTCGGCGACGATTACGCCGAGCCGCTCTACAACTTCTGGAACGGCATCTTCCAGGTGATGATGCGCATCACCCACTTCATCATGCTGTTCGCGCCCATCGGCGTGTTCGGCCTGGTGGCCAAGGTGGTGGCGGAAACCGGCTTCACCGCCATCGAGCCCTTGACGGTCTTTGCGCTCACGGTGCTGGCGGCGCTGTTGACCCATGCGCTGATCATCATGCCGCTGCTGATTCGTTTCGTGGCCAAGGTCAGCCCCTGGCGGCTTTACCGGGCCATGGCGCCGGCGCTGCTCACCGCGTTCTCCACCGCGTCATCCTCGGGCACCCTGCCCATCACCATGGACTGCCTGGAGAAGAATGCGAAGGTTTCCAACCGCGTGTCCAGCTTCGTGCTGCCGCTGGGCGCTACCATGAACATGAACGGCACGGCGCTTTATGAGTGCGTGGCGGTGATGTTCCTGGCCCAGGCCTATGGTCTGCATCTCAGCTTCGCGGTGCAGTTCACCGTCGTGATCACGGCGCTGCTCACTTCCATCGGCGTCGCCGGGGTGCCGTCGGCGTCCATCGTCGCCATCGGCATGATCCTGGGGGCGGTGGGGCTGCCCATGGAAGCCATGGGCGTGCTGTTCGTCTTCGACCGGGTGCTGGACATGGCCCGCACCAGCCTGAACGTGTTCGGCGATGGCGCCTGCGCGGTGATCGTGGCGCGCTTGCAGGGCGAGGAGGACGTGCTGCGGGAGGATCCCAGGGCCATCGAGGCGACCGCCTCGGAATCCTCATAGGGAACATTATTCGCGGCGGGGACGCCGCTCCCACAGTGCTCTCACGTGGCCGGACCGCCCTGTGGGAGCGGCGTCCCCGCCGCGAAGGATCAGCCGCGAATTATTCCCCGCCGTCCCCGAAGCTCATCGCCACGTTGCGGTAGCCCGCATCCACATACACCGTTTCCCCGGTAATCCCCGACGCCAGGTCCGAGCACAGGAACGCGGCGGCGTTGCCCACTTCCTCGGTGGTCACGCTGCGCCTGAGCGGCGCCATGGCGCTGACGTGCTCCAGCATCTTGCGGAAGTTGGAAATGCCCGCCGCCGCCAGGGTCTTGATGGGCCCGGCGGAGATGGCGTTGACCCGGTGCCCTTCCGGGCCCAGGTCCAGCGCGAGATAACGCGTGCAGGCCTCCAGGGCGGCCTTGGCGGGTCCCATGACGTTGTAGGAGGGCAGGGAGCGCACCGAGCCCAGGTAGGTGAGTGTGAGCAGGGCGCCGTTGCGGCCCTTCATCATGGGATTGCCGGCCTTGGCCAGCGCCGCGAAGCTGTAGGCGCTGATGTCCTGCGCCATGGCCCAGCCTTCCCGGGTGACCGTGTCCACGAAGCGACCCTGGAGCTGCTCGCGGGGCGCGAAGCCCACCGAGTGCACGATGATGTCCAGGCCGTCCCAGTGCTTGCCCAGCTTCTCGAACACGTTCTCGATCTGCTCGTCCGAGCTTACGTCCAGCGGCAGGGTGATGTCCGACCCGGTGTCCGTGGCCACCTGGTCCACGCGGCTCTTGAGTTTCTCGGTTTGGTAGGTGAAGGCCAGCTCGGCGCCCTCCCGGTGCATGGCGTGGGCGATGCCGGATGCGATGGAGCGCGGGCTGGCGACGCCGACGATGAGCGCCCGCTTGCCACTGAGAAGTCCCATGAAACGAGTCCTTGGATTGCGTGAGGGAACGGGGGGATTCTAGCGAATCCCCTCGAGCCGTTCAGGATGGGGCGCCTAGTTCGGCAGCAGGCTGATGGACTGGCCGGGGTGCAGCAGGGAGCTGTTGCTCAGACCGTTCCAGCGCATCAGGTCGCTGACGTCCAGCCGGTAGCGGCGCGCGATTTCCCAGAGCGAGTCGCCGCGGCGCACGGTGTACTTGGAGGGCCTCGAGGAGTTTCTGGAGGCCAGCGTCCGGCTGCCGCTGCCCGGAATGTTCAGCGTCTGGCCGATGTGCAGCAGGTCGCCGGCGCGGATCCCGTTGGCCGAGGCGAGCTGGCTCAACGACACGTGGAAGCGACGCGAAATGGCCCACAACGAGTCGCCGCGGCGGACCTTGTACTGTTGCGGCGCGCTGACGCCGTAGGCGGTCTGCAGCGCGCTCAACTGGCGCGCCAGGGCCAGCAGCTTGGGATCGTCGCTGGCCGAGGGCCGCGGCACCAGCAGGCTGTGGCCGGCGCGGATGTAGCTCGCCGAGTGCAGTTCGTTCACGCGCTGCAGCGCCTGAACGCTGATCCCGTAGTGCCTGGCGATGCCCGACAGGGTCTCGCCCTTCTGGATGGTGTGCCGGGCCCACTGGACGCGCGCTTCCTCGGGCGTCATCGCCAGGTTCTTTTTGAACACCGGCACCTTGTCCACGGGCAGCAGCAGGCGGTGGGGTCCGGCCGGGTCCGTGGCCCAACGGTTGAATGCCGGGTTGAGCTGGTAGAGATCCTGCACGTCCATGTCCGCCAGCTGGGCGGCCAGCGCCAGGTCGATCTGCGTGCCCACCTCCACGGCCTGGAAGCGGGGCTCGTTGACGATGGGCCGCAATGTCACGCCGAAACGGTCCGGGTCGGCGATCACGCAGGCCAGTCCGATCAGCTTGGGCACGTAACTGCGGGTTTCCCGCGGCAGGCGCGGCGCAAGATCCTCGAAATCCCCGCTGTCGCCGTGAGAAAGGCTGGCCCGGCGGAGCCGCGCGACGCGCTCCTCGCCGCTGTTGTAGGCGGCCAGCGCCAGCATGTAGTCGCCGTCGAACATCTTGGCGAGAAATTCCAGGTAATCGAGTGCCGCGTGGGTGGCCGCGTAGATGTCGCGCCGCCCGTCGTACCACCAGGTCTGCTTGAGCCCGTAGCGCTCGCCGGTAGCCGGGATGAACTGCCACAGGCCCGCGGCGCTGGCGTGGGACAGGGCGAAGGGCTGGAAGGCGCTCTCGACCACGGGCAGCAGGGCGATCTCGCCGGGCATGCCGCGGTTCTGTACCTCGTCCACGATGAAATACAGGAGCGGGTCGGCTCGGTCCATGACCCGGTCCAGGTATTCCTGCTTGCCCGCGTACCAGTGCGCCCAGGCGGTGGCGAGGGGCACTGAATCGCAACCCGGGAGCCGGAAGCTGGCGCGCAGCCGCGACCAGAGGTTCTCGGTGGTGCTCACCGCCGGGGTTTCATCGGGCGGGGTCAGCACCGGGATGATGGGGAAGTCGTCCACCATGGCATCGTCCAGGCCCTGGGAGCCGGTGGCCCGGTGGGCAGGTGCGGGGTGGTTGTCGGGCCGCGCCTGGGGCACGGCACAGCCGGCCAGCGCCGTTGCGGCGCAGGCCGCAAGCGCGATTACCGAGAAAAAACGTTCAGGGCTTTTGGTAGATCGTTGTTTTTCGGGCATCTTCGATGTCCGCTGGGGCGCGTGGCGCCCAATTATCCGGACCCGCCGGGAGAGGTCAAGTAAACCGGCCTCGATGGCCTAAAAAGCGTCCTTCCAGGCGCGCAGCTCCGCGAAGACCTGGTGTTCGGCGGGCAGATCCCGCCCGGCGCGGCGTTCCGCGGCGGCGATCACCGCCGGTTCGGCGGTTCTCAGGAACGGGTTGGCGGCCTTCTCCTCGGCTATCGAGGAGGGCAGGCTGGACCTTCCGGCCTCCACGCGCTTGGCGGCGCGGCGCTGGTGTTCGGCGAGCGACTCGTTGTCCGGCTCCACTTCCCGCGCGAATCGGCAGTTGGCGAGCGTGTACTCGTGTCCGCAATAGATCAGCGTCTCGTCCGGCAGGGCCGCCAGCTTTGCCAGCGAGGCGGTCATCTGCTCCGGGGTACCCTCGAACAACTTGCCGCAGCCGATGCTGAACAGCGTGTCGCCGGAAAGCAGCAGGCCCTCGCCGTGAAAGGCGATGTGACTGCGCGTGTGACCCGGAATGAAGTGGATTTTGAAGCGCATGTCCAGTTCGTCCAGTTCCAGCGTCTCGCCGTCGGCAAGGCGCGTCGCCTCACCGGGGATGCGCTCGTCGTCCGGGCCGTGCATGGGAATGCCGTAACGTTCCTGCAGTGCGGCGGCGCCGCCCACGTGGTCCGGGTGGTGGTGGGTGATCAGGATGACGGCCGGTTCCAGGCCCTGGGCCTCGACGGCTTCCACCACCGGGCGCGCCTCGCCGGGATCCACGATGGCACAGTGGTTGCCGGGGCCTTTCAGCAGCCAGACATAGTTGTCGCGCAGGGCGCGGGCGTAGCTTACTTCGACCATCGTGCCAATCTAACATGCGGTGCGCCGAGTTCGCGGCAAGATGCCGCTCCCACATGGCTCCCGGGCCTTCATGCAGCCCTTGTGGGAGCGGCATCTTGCCGCGAACCTGGGCCCCGGTCAGCCCGTCCGCCGCCCCGGTCCGAACAGGCTCACCAGCCAGATGGCGATAAGCGAGAACGCGAACCCGGGCACCAGCTCGTAGAGTTCGAAGATGCCGCCCTTCAGCTGCGCCCAGACGATCACCGTCACGCCGCCCACTACCACGCCGGCGAGCGCCCCGTTGCGGGTCATGCGGTCCCAGTAAAGCGACAGCACCATGGCCGGCCCGAAGGTGGCGCCGAAGCCGGCCCAGGCCCAGCTCACCAGGGTGAGTACCTTGCTGTTCGGGTCCAGGCCGATGAGAAAGGCGGTGGTGGCGATGGCCAGCACCGCCATGCGCCCCACCCAGAGCAGCTCCGTGCGCCCCGCGTTCTCGCGGAACAGGCCGCGGTAGAAATCCTCGGAAAAGGCGCTGGAGGCCACCAGGAGCTGCGCCGAGGCGGTGCTCATCACTGCCGCCAGGATGCCGGACAGACACACCCCGGCGATCACCGGGTTGAAAAGATCCGTGGACATGTAGATGAACACCTTCTCGCTGTCCTCGAGGGGGTGGTCCAGCACGCCGATGCCCGTGAGCCCGACGATTACCGCCGCGCTGAGCACGGTGACCTGCCAGGTCATGGCCACGCGCCGGGCGGTGGGCATCTTGTCCGCGTCCCTGATGGCCATGAAGCGCGCCAGTATGTGCGGCTGGCCCACGTAGCCCAGGCCCCATCCGGCCAGCGAGGCGATGCCGATCCAGCCCAGCTTCGAGCCGGTGGAGGCATCCACGAAGGGATTGAGCATGTTCGGGTTGAAAGCGTTGAGCGAGTGCGCGATGCCCGGCGGGCCGCCCAGGAGCCACATGCCCATCAGCGCCACCAGCAAGAGTGCGAAGAACATCAACGTGCCCTGCAGCACGTCCGCCCAGCTCACCGCCAGGAAGCCGCCGATGAAGGTATAGACCAGCACCGAGAGCATGCCGAAGAACACCGCCCAGGTGTAGGGCAGGCCGAACAGTGCGTTGAACAGCTTGCCGGCGGCCACGAAGCCGGAGCTGGTGTAGAAGGTAAAGAACACCAGGATGAACACCCCGGCGATCAGGCGCAGGATCCGCGAGCGGTCCTCGAAGCGCCGTTCCAGGTAGTCCGGGATGGTCAGGGAATCGTCCAGCTCCTGGGTGCGCCGGCGCAGGCGGGTGGCCACCAGCTTCCAGTTGAGATAGGTGCCGATGGCAAGGCCCCCGGCCATCCAGATGGACTGCATGCCGGAGGCGTAGGCCAGCCCCGGCAGGCCCATGAGCAGCCAGCCGCTCATGTCGGAGGCCTGCGCGGAAAGCGCCGTCACCCAGCTTCCCAGGCTCCGCCCGCCCAGGATGTAGTCCGAGAGCGAACTGGTGCGGGTGTAGGCGATGAGCCCGAGCAGGAGCACCACGCCCATGTAGGTCAGGAACGTGATGATGGTGATGGTGCTGTCCCCGTGCATGCTCCCCTCCAGCGTGACAAGGCTGCGCGGGATGTTACCGGAATGCCGCCCGAGCGTCATTTTGGGGACCCGGGTCCCGGACTCTTGTGGGAGCGCCTGGAAGAGCGCGATCCCCGCCGGCCCCTGCCGGGGCCTCCCACACCGAATCAGCGCGCCCCCGCTGGTGGCCGGCGGCGGCGACCGCTATCCTGTGCCCCGGGAGGAGGCCCGATAACGACCATGAACCGGGAACTGCTGGAAACGTGGTTCGGCACGGCGCCGGGCGCCATGCTCTGGGCCCGGGAACGGGCCCTGGTCACCGAGCTGGTGGCGGACTGCTTCGGCCATCACGGCATGGAAGTGGGCGTGCCCGGCCAGGACGGCACGCTGCTGGGCGAATGCTGCGTGGGGCACCGGTTCCGGCTGTCGGTGGACAGCCGCGGCATGCTCGAGGGCGCCTGCCGGGGCCAGCTCGAGTCGCTGGCGATCCGGCCGCGCAGCCTGGCGGTGGCGGTGCTGGTGCACGTGGTGGACTACCATCATGCCCCGGGCGCGGTGCTGGCGGCCGTCGAACAGGCGCTGGTGCCCGGCGGCACGCTGGTGCTCACGGGCTTCAATCCGTTGAGTTTCATGGCCGTCAAGCACACCCTGGGGCGCGCGCCGGAGTGGTGGCCGCGCCGGCCCTGCGGGGCGTTCCGGTGCGTGCGTTGGCTCGAGGGCCTGCACCTGGACGTGCGCTCGCGGTTTTACACGCCGCGCTGGCCCGATGGCCTGGACGCCCTCTCGCGCCGCTGGCCCCTGGGCCGGGCCTACGTGATCGTGGCGCGCAAGCGCGAAAGACAGGTGCGGGCGATCCCGCTGGGGGCGACGCTCAGGCGCCGCCTGTCGGCTCCGGGCATGCCCGAACCCACGTCCAGCAGAACCATGGAGGACACGGCGGCTTGAGTTGGATGACTGTTTGCGGACGGGGCACGGCAGAGATGGCGGCATGACCGGCAAGTCCGTGACCATTCACACCGACGGCGCCTGCAGCGGCAACCCCGGGCCCGGCGGCTGGGGCGCGATCCTGGAGTGGAACGGGCACAGCCGCGAGATCTCCGGCGGCGAGCGCGAGACCACCAACAACCGCATGGAGCTGATGGCGGCGATCCGCGCCCTGGAGGCGCTCAAGCGTTCCTGCGAGGTGAAGATCGTCACCGATTCCCAATACGTGATGCGCGGCGTCACCGAGTGGATGGATGCCTGGAAGGCGCGCGGCTGGCGCACCGCCGGCAAGAAACCCGTCAAGAACCGCGAGCTCTGGGAGCGCCTGGACTCGCAGCTCGGGCGTCACCGTGTACGCTGGCAGTGGGTGCGCGGCCACCAGGGCCACGACGGCAACGAGCGCGCCGACCTCTTGGCCCGCGAGGCCATCCCCGGGCGCTGAGCATGGAGCGAGCATGAGACAGATCGTCCTGGACACCGAGACCACCGGCCTGGAAACGGCGGACGGCCATCGCATCATCGAGGTGGGCTGCATCGAGATGGTGGATCGGCGGGTCACCGGCGAGCAGTTCCACCGTTACGTGAACCCGGAACGCGAAATCGACGCCGGCGCCCTGGAAGTCCACGGCCTGGACGCCGATTTCCTGGCGGGCAAGCCACGTTTCGGCGACGTCGTCGGTGAATTCCTGGAGTTCGTGCGCGACGCGCAGCTCATCATCCACAACGCGCCCTTCGACGTGGGTTTCCTGGACTACGAGCTCTCCCTGGCCGGTCCCGACTGGGGCCGCGTGGAGGACCACTGCTCGGTGCTGGATACCCTGGATCTCGCCCGGCGCACCCACCCGGGCATGAAGAACAGCCTGGACGCGCTTTGCAAGCGTTACTTGGTGGACAACACCGGGCGCACCCTGCACGGCGCGCTGCTGGACGCCCAACTACTGGCCGAGGTGTATTTGGCCATGACCGGCGGCCAGACCGCCATCAGCTTCGGCACGCCGGAGTCGCGCCGGAAGGCGCGGGAGAAGGCCGGCGGCGGCGAGGCCCTGCCCGAGGTGCTGGTGGTGAAGGCCGGCGAGGCGGAACTGGCGGCTCACGAGAAGCGCCTGGCGACGATCCGCGAGCAGGCCGGGCATTGCGTCTGGGACGAGTTGGAATAGGGCATCACGCGAAGGCGCGAAGGCGCCAAGAGAATGATGTTGTTGTTTGTAGGAGCGCCCTTGGGCGCGACCTGGCGCCCGCCATGCAAGTGGCCGTCGCGCGCAAGCGCGCTCCTACAATGCGGAAAAGACCCGAGATTATGACCCGCTTCATCCTCACCCACCGCCGCGCCGGTCATCGCCGCGACTGGCAGCACCGCCGGGCCCACGAGGCCATGGCGGGCGCCCTGGACGGTAGCGCGCTGCGCAACGCCGACATCGTCGGCCGCAACGCGCCGCGCCACGAGCGCGAGCGCCACGTGGCGGTGTTCGACGCCGAGCACGGCGACGTGCGCGACGGCCCGTGGCACGAGGACCTGATCGTGGAGCCCCACATCCCCCATTACGCCGGCCGCGCCCGGCCGCCGGAGGTGGGCGAGGCGGACGAGGAAGAACTGGCGGCGCACGCGGGGGAGGGGCGTTCCGTGGCGGTCCGGGTCACCGACGCGTCCGGCGCGCCGCTGGCCGGGGTGGACGTGTTCGCCTACTTCGGCGAGGGCGCGGACCGCCAGCAGGTGGCCCGTCGCACGGACGCCAACGGCGGGGTGGAGATCACCCACGCCGGCGACCTGGCGCTTTCCGACCTGGCCGCCGTGCCCGCCAACGGCCACTGGCCCATGATCCACCACGGGCCCGCGGAGCAGGTGACCTTCGCCTGCCCGGCGTTGCCGGGGGCGGAGCACGGCGCCGGCTGGTGGCACCGCCGCGCCGGCTTTGACCGTTACGCGAAGACCCGCGGGCGCGGCATCCGCGTGGGAGTGATTGATACGGGCGTGGGCCCGCACGAATACCTGTCCCACGTCCATGACCTGGGCTCGGTGATCGACGCGCAACTGGACGAGCGGGGCGGGGCGGACATCCGCGGCCACGGCTCCCACGTGGCCGGCATCATCGGCGCGCGGCCCGCCGCCGGGGAGCATTACGGCGGCCTCGCCCCGGGCGCGACTTTGTATGCCATGCGCGTGTTCGGAAAAACCGGCGGCGCCCACCAGGGCGACATCGCGCTCGCCATCTGGGCCATGGCCCACGAGCACCACTGCCATCTGATCAACCTGAGCCTGGGCACCGGGAAACTTTCCGAGATCGAGCGCGACGCCGTCGCCGACGCCGTGGAACTGGGCGCCATGTGCATCTGCGCGGCGGGCAACACCGGGGGCGAGGTGGAGTACCCGGCGGCCTTCGAGGACACGCTGGGCGTCACGGCGCTGGGCTGGAGCGACTGGGGACCGGAAGGTTCGCTGGCCGCCCACAGGCGGCCCGAGCAGCACGACCGGCACGCCCGCGACGGGCTGTACCTGGCCAACTTCTCCTGTTACGGCAAGGGCGTTGACGTCACCGGCCCCGGCGTCGGGATCATCTCCACGGTGCGCGGCAAGCCGGACAACCCGGTGCCCTACGCCGCCTACGGCGGCACGTCCATGGCCGCGCCCTACGTCACCGGGGTGATGGCGGCGATGCTGTCGCGGGACGCCGGCTACAAGCGCATGCCCCGGTACGAGACCCGCGTGGCGCACGCCCGCGAGCGGCTTCGTTCACAATGTCACGACGTGGGCCTCGAGGCCCACTTCCAGGGACACGGACTCGCAAGGAAGTGAAGGACTACATTATCACCGTCAACCGCGAGCACCGCGGCGCCATGAACGACGACTGGATGGACGCCGTCGCCGGCCTGGACGGCGTGGAAGTGGTCTCCGAGGACCGCCGCCTGATGCTCATGCAGGTGCGCGCATCGGAACGGGCGGTGAAGGCCATCCGCGAGCGCTTCGAGGACTGGCTGCACGTGGAAGAGAAGAACGAGCACAGCACCGGCTCGTAGGGTGGGTTGAGGCGCAGCCGAAACCCACGTGCTGGGGATTACAACTGCTCCCTGTCCCTCTGGAAATTCGCCATCGCGATGTCTTCCCTGCGCACCCCCAGCCGCTCGAGCCGCTCCCGGCTCATCTCGGGCGCGCGCAGCGGCGGCAGGTAGAGCGTTGACGCCTGGGTGAAGCTCACGCCGGCCAGATCCTTCAACGGCACAACCTCGATGCGGCTGTCGTCCAGCGGGAAGGAAGCCGCCTCGTAAACCGTCACCGGGTGATCAGCCGGGTAGGACTCGGCCAGCACGTCCACCAGCGCCTGCACCCAACGGGCATCGGTCTCGAAGGTGCTGCGGCTGGTGTCTCCCAGCGCCGCGGGCTGCCACAGGATCAATGCCGCCGTCGGGTCGATCACCCGCGCATAGAGCAGGAAGTCCATGGCCTCGTAGCTCTGGCAGCCGCTGCGCGCCGGGTCCACGCCCAGGTCCGCGAACAGGCAGTCCTCCGCCGACACGGCCGGAAACATTTGCGCTTCGAAGCCTTCCGCGCGGGCCCGCCGGATGGCCTCGTGAGAAGGCCAGACGAACACGCCGGGATGGCCGTAGAAGGCCGCGCAGACCTTTTTGCCGGTGCGTACCGGTTCCAGGATGGCTTCCACCATGCGCTCGTAGGTGTCGTCCCGTTGGCGACCCCTTGAATAAGCGGATTGTAGCGAAACAGTATTTGGATTCAGGTCGGATAGCGATGCAAGCGAGAGACTGTCGGCCATCAACACTAGAACTTTGTCCGCCGACCTGAGGAGATTCCTTGACTCGGTTGTGAGTTGGCCAAGTGCTCTGATGCCAGTTCCAACAATACTAAGACGACCAGTGTCGTAATGAGTCATGTCGTTGCCTTTGGCAAGGGGCCGGCTGAATGCCGGCCCCAACATAACCTCTTCAGACAATGAGAAGATTTACGGTAGCATCATCGGCGCCGGCTTCTTCCTTAATCTTTTCCTTGTCACCTGAAAGCACAAGCTGCTTGTGTTCGTCAGACAAGCCATGTTCATCCATGGCTCCATGCGGGTCTTGTTTGAACTTGGCCAATTTCTCCGGATCCTTTCCAAGGTCTTCGAGAAATGCCTTGAGATTGCCAGACATGGTTTGTCTCCTTTGTGTTGCTGTCGTGATCAAGTTGCGTACGGAGCAAGGCTCGCACCGGAAGTAAACCAATCCGGGTTGTCCAGATCGAATTCTTTCTGGAGCATGACTTCGGCCGATGTCAGTGCGCCTTCCACCCAGCCCTGGTATGCGCATACCGACTCGCCACAAACATGGATCGGCCGATCCGCGTCCGGTCGGCGCAACGTGGCCATCACATCGTAGCTTTTCCAGCCGGGCAACCACGCATGCCAGCCACCGCCGTAGGGCGCTGCACTCCAATTCACGAAGATGCCATCCCTGGGCGGCGGCACATCGACACCGTGCATGGCGCTGAGCTGCCGGCGTATTTCATCCCGGGCGGTTTGCGAAATCGGCGTGCTCAGGCCGCTCGAACGGCCCGTTCCCGTCATCAGCGCGGACCAGAATGGAACGGACTGGGCGTCGCTGTAACTGGCCAGCACGAGCCCCTCGCCGGTCTTTGGATCAACACCCAGGTAGTAGCATTGACGCATGGGCAGATCGGTATGTGACGCCGCAAAGGTTCCATCCCCGACCTTGCCGGGTCCTTCCGGTACGGTGCGCCACCACGGCTTGTCGAAGGTCAGGAATATCTTGCAGGCGGGCACGGATCCGACGGCGCTCAGGCATTCCGACATTTGGCCTGCCCGGAAGATTATGCTCGAGGGACTCAGAGACTCGATCGCGAACTTCGGCAGGGCGAGAATAATGCGCCTGGCCAGAACCGAATGCTCCGCGCCATCGCTATGCAGCGCAACCCTCAGGAGACCGCGTTCGTCGGCATCATCGATCGCCACCGCGCGAGTCTGACGATGAAGTCGCACGCCCTTTTTCTCCGCTTCGCTAGCGAGCGCTTCCGGAAGTCTCTGGTAGCCCTTCGGTAGCTTGAACCATTGCCCGGACAGGTCATTGAGCAAGGAGAAAGTCGCATCGTAGGCATTCCAGTTGCTGAACAGCGCGAACGAGCTGACGACGTCGCGAAGACAAAGATAGGCTTCGTTGCTTAGAACCTTGGCCAGCAGATTCCAGAACCCCCACCTGTAAAGCTCCCGGCCTTCAAACTTTACGGAGCGCAGGTGACTTACGGTATCTTCAATTCGGCCATCTGCATTGAGGGGCCAGTATTGGTCCAGGTCCGGAACGATTCGGCGCAAGGCCAGGAACAACAGCTCGTGATACGGCTTTCCTTTCTCGTCAGGGTTGAGGTGATAAGGCAATACGCCCGGCTTTGGGAAATCCTCGATCCGAAATCTCTTGTCCCGCAGATAGGCGAAATCGGGCCTGGGAGAGACGGTCTGCGTGTCGAGGCCCAGAACCGACGTGCACAGGTTGTAAACCAGCGGCTGCGCGTCACTGAAAAACATCCCGCCCAACTCGGCGGGCACGGCTTCCTCGTCACGCAGATCCACGGACCAGAGCCTGCCGCCGAGCCGGTCGCTTGATTCGAATACGGCAACATTGCGGCCGTCAAAGGCCGGATCGGCTGTGATTCGCCAGGCGGAATAGAGGCCGGATACACCCCCGCCGATGATTGCAACGTCCAGTGGATCGGAAGTATCTCTTGCCATGAGGGATCCATGTTGTTGTGAGTTGTTATGTGGCTCTGGTCTGGTGAGGCTTCGGGGCGGGCTCCTCGCCGCCGGTATAGACAATAACCTGGTTCCTTCCCATGCGTTTCGCCTCGTAAAGTGCCTGGTCCGCGTGCTTAAGGGCCGAGTAGGCAGTGGCGCCGGGCGCAAAGCTGGTGATTACGCCGACGCTGACTGATATGGGTATGAGCTGCATTCCGCAGACCGCTGGGCGGTCACTGATCCGATGGCGAATGCGTTCGGCGGCGGCGACTGCATCATTGCCGGATTGGTCTGGCAGAACGATGGCGAACTCATCGCCACCGAGTCGCGCGAGCACGTCCTCCGAGCGGAGCGTATCCAGGCACCGGCTCGCCATTTCCTGCAAGACGATGTCACCCGCTGCATGACCGAACTCGTCATTGATCGGCTTGAAGTTGTCCATGTCCAACATGATCAGGGACCCCTGGAAGGCGCGCTTGTCCTCAGAGTCCAGCAAGCCGTTGAGATAGTTCTCTATGAATCGACGATTGTACGCGCCAGTCAATGGGTCAACGTTCGCCAGCCGCGCGGCCTTCTGTTGTTCCCTGATTGCAATGTTCCGTTGTGTTCTGAGTTGTCCGACCCGGTACGTGAGACCCAGAGCCAGGATCATTGCCTCCAGGACGCTCCCGATATACAGGGAATACTCGGCCGCGGGAAGTTGTCGAATGACATCGAAGCTCAGCAGGGACCAAAGAAAAGTACCAACGGCAAAGGCACACCAGGCAGCCAGGAAAATATATCCCGAACTCGAACCGCGAACCGCCGCGAGTATGCTGCTTAGCACGAGGAGCAGGAGTGTAAGGAAACCGATTACTTGAACGACGAGGCCGATGTTCGGAGCGAAGGATAATGGAACCAGACATGTCACTGTGGCCGACACAAGTAACACCAAGATGAAAATTGTGATGACGTTGTGCAGCCTGGGTATGTATTGCTTACTGTTGACGAAGACCTGGAAAAACCGGGATGTTGACGCCGGAACCAACGCTGCAACAAAGATATTTGGGATTGGCCCGGCAGCGCGAAGCGCCTCTGGAAGATAAGGCTGTAGCAGACCCGCGCTGAAACCCATCAAGGCAATAACGCAGGCCATGGTTACGACATAGAGACGATGCCCAGGGGTCCGAAGATTGAGGTATAGGATGAAGTTATAGAATATCAGCGCCAACATCGCGCCAAAGTAGAGCCCGTAGGCCCACATACTGGACGCCTGATGGGCCCGGAATGACAGTTCATCCTGGATGTTAAGTTCAAGCGGCCCGGTGCTTCCTTGAATCGTCTGCAAGTGTATGAGAATTACGCCTTGGCTGGACGGGGCAAGTTGGAAATTGTTAACGAAGTAGCGACCAAAGGTCTGGGGAGGTTCGTAGTTAAAAACCCCAGAGTGAACTTCGTGAAGTCGTGGCCCAGTTGATGGAAGATAGATATCCAGGAGCTGAAAGAACCTTCGCTTTACGAGGAGAGTATATTTTCCGTTCGAAGCGGGTTCCGACTTCACCTTCAGCTTGATCCACATCGGGGGCGCGCTGTCCTCCCACTTCGGGTCATAGGGCTGGAAGCCCTCATCGCTGGACAGGAGCTGGTCCGGCGAGAGCGTCCCTTCGGGATCGGGCCGGTAGAGCGCGCGCGGCTTGAGGTTGGCGACCGTGCCGTGCGCCGGCAACGTGATGACTTCGGGGCCGGCGCCGGACTGGGCGAGTGATGTGAGCGGGAGAAGCAGGAGCGCCAGGCATAGCAATGCCGATCGGGCGAGGCGCTGCGCCGGCCTGGGCCCGCCGGGCGTCCTAATTAGTTCGGATTCCCTGAACAAACGGGCTACCCCCGTGCCCCGTTATCGGTAACTCGTTGATTTTTCTTATCGGCGATCCCGCCGCTGACGGGTCAGTGTACCGGGTATTGAGCGGATTGGCACAAGGTCGCGCCAAACGGCGCTTTCAGGCCGGTCAGTGCAACCTTCAGCCCGCCAGTTCGTTGATGATCCCGGCCAGCAGCACCAGCGCCAGGAATACGCCCACCCACATGACCATGCTCCCGGTGGGCCATTTTCTCGACAGGGCGAGCTGCAGGCTGCGCTTGCTGGCGAGATAGATGCCGCCCTGCCTGATCGCTTCCAGCTCGTCCCGGGTGGTGAAGCGGATCCAGCGCAGCACCACCAGCACGCCGTGGGCCATGCCCGGCAGCGCCTTGCGCCACAGCCACTCGAAGTCCAGGTTCACCGCCGGGATCTCCGCCGGGTACAGGCCGGTGCGGTGCAGGAACACCACGCCCAGGATGGCGAAGGCCAGCAGTTGCATCTGGGTCAGCACGTGGCCGATCTCGTAGGGCGAGTAGTCGGTGGGGAACGGCAGGATATCCAGGAAGAGTTTCGGATAGACGCCGATGCCGATGCACAACAGCGCGGCGATCACCATGGCCGCCAGCATGTTGAACGGGGGTTCCTGGGCGCGGATGCCGCGGTCGTGGGCGAAGAAGGCGAAATACGGAATCTTGATGCCCGCGTGCTCGAGCACGCCCGCCGACGCAAACAGCATGGCCAGCCACACCGCCCAGTGGCCCTCGTGGAGCAGCGCGCTCATGATCATGGACTTGCTCACGAAGGCGCTGAACAGCGGGAAGGCCGAGATGGTGGCCGCGCCGATGATGCACAGCGTGGCGGTCACCGGCATGGTGCGGTAGAGCCCGCCCAGGTCCGAGGCCTTGGTGCGCCCGGTGACGTAGAGCACCCCGCCCATGGTCATGAACAGCAGCCCCTTGAACAGGATGTCGTTGAAGGCGTGCGCCACGGCGCCGTTCAGCGCCAGCGAGGTTCCCACGCCGATGCCCACCACCATGAAACCGAGCTGGTTGATCATGGAGTAGGAGAGCACCCGGCGCAGGTCGTTCTCGATCACCGCGAAGAAAATCGGGTAGCACGCCATCACCGCGCCGATGTAGATCAGCGGCTCGGCGCCGGGGAAGCCCCGCGCCAGGGCGTAGATCGCCGCCTTGGTGGTGAACATGCACAAAAACACCGTGCCGGTGGCGGTGGAGGCGGGGTAGGCGTCGGTGAGCCAGTTGTGGAACAGCGGGAAACCCGCCTTGATGCCGAAGGCCAAAAAGATCAGCCAGCCCGCCCCGGATTCCAGGCCGATGTGATTGAAGAGCAGGTTGCCAGTGCCATAGACGTACCAGAGCAGGCCCGCCATGAGCAGCACGCCGGAGAGCACCTGGAACTGGAAGTAGCGCATGCCCGCCTTCCAGGAACGCTCGTCCCTCGATGCCCAGACCAGGAAAGTGGAACTTAAGCCCAGGATCTCCCAGAACACGAACACGCTGATCAGATCCCCCGCGAACACCACGCCCAGGGCGCTGCCGGCGTAGAGCAGCCCGGCGACGTGCTGCATGGTGTCCTTGACGTGCAGCGAGTAGAGCACCGCGATGAATGCGCCGATGTGGAACACGTAGCCGAACATCAGGCTCAGCTTGTCCACCCGGTAGGGCTCCAGGATCCAGTCCAGGAACTTGAGCTGCATGATGGTGCCGGGTTCGGCGCCCAACAGGTGCCAGGCGCCTACCACCGGGGCGGCCAGCATGATCAGCGAGCGCAGCCAGCCACGGGTGAACAGCGCCAGGATCGCGGCGATGAGGAAGGGCGTGAAGGGGTGCAGCTCAAGAAGCGTCATCGTAATAATCCTCTGGACGCTTCACGATCATTCTCAGCACTTTGGCGGAGAGCACCACGGCCACCAGGGAAATGAACCCGTACCAGGCGTAGAAGGCCGGCACTTTCTCCGCGGGCATTTCCGCATGGCGGTGCACGAAGAAGTCCGCCAGCACCAGCAGCACGCAGGCGATATAGAGCACCAGCCGCACGGTGCGGCGGTTTTCCGGCTTGTCGGCCCAGCCCTTGCGGTCGTTTGCCATGGGTTACCTGAAAATCAGCTTGGCCAGGTAATAGAAAATGTCCGGGAAGAAGAAAAAGCCCACGCAGGCGGCGCTGGTGATGCTCATGGCCAGCACGCAGGCCGTGGGTGCTTCCTCCACGTGCGAGATGTCCTCCTTCGGCTCCCGGAAGAACCCGCGCACCGGGATTACCAGCAGGTAGGCGATGTTCAGGAGCGAGCTCAGCAGCAGCGCAGCCAGCAACACCCAGCGCCCCGAATCAATGGTGGCCAGCGCCAGGTACCACTTGCTCCACATCCCCGCGAACGGCGGCACGCCGATGATGCTCAAGGAACCGATGGTGAAGGCCGCGAAGGTGAGCGGCATGCGCCGGCCCAGGCCGTCCAGTTGGCTCACCTCGGTCTTGTGGGCCGCCACCAGGATGGCGCCGGCGCCGAAGAACAGGGTGATCTTGGCGAAGGCATGCATGGCGATGTGCATGGATCCGCCGAGTATCCCTAAGGGCGTGGCCAGCAGCGCGCCCAGCACGATGTAGCCCAGCTGGCTCACCGTGGAATAGGCGAGCCGCGCCTTCAGGTTGTCCTTCGTCATGGCCACCAGCGAGGCCAGGATGATGGTGGCGGCGGCCACGTAGAGCAGCCAGCCGTTGGCCCCGGAACCGGTGACGGTCTCGAGCCCGAACAGGTAAATGGTGACCTTGAGCACCGTGAACACGCCGGCCTTGACCACCGCCACGGCGTGCAGCAAGGCGCTCACGGGGGTCGGCGCCACCATGGCGGCCGGGAGCCAGCGGTGGAAGGGCATCACCGCGGCCTTGCCGATGCCGAACACGAACAGCGCGTAGAGAATGCCGATGGTCATGGCCGGGGTGCCGACCGGGAACACGCCGCCGCGGGTGAAATCCAGGGTGCCGGTGAGGGCGTAGGTCCAGCCGATGGCCAGTAACTGGAACACGATGGAGGTGGTGAGCAGGATGCCCAAATAGACCCGCCCACCGCGCCTGGCTTCCTCCGTGCCCGCGTGGGTGACCAGCGGGTACGTGGAAATGGTCAGCGCCTCGTAGAACAGGAACAGGGTGAACATGTTCGCCGAGAACGCCACGCCCATGGTGCTGGCCATGGCCACCGCGAACGCCGCGTAGAAACGCGTCTGGTGCTGCTCGTGGTGGGCGCGCATGTAGCCGATGGAATAGACTGATGTCACCACCCACAGGAAGCTGGCCACCAGCGCGAACAGCATGCCCAGCGGCTCGGCCCCGAGCGCGATGGGGAGCCCCGGCAGGGTTTCGATGAGCACCACGCCGGGCCGCCCGCCCGCCATGATCACCGGCAGCAGCGTGCCCACCACCAGCACCAGGATCACACCCGTGACGAGCGTCACGGCCTCGCGCAGGTTGGGCCAGCGCCCGGCGAGCACCACGCCCAGCGCGCCCAGCGCGGGCACGGCGATGGCCAGTATCAGCGCCTGATCCGGACTCACGGGCCGCCTCCCAGCAGGGACTTCGCGGCGAGCTGGGCCATGCCCACCGACCAGCGGGTGTCAATTCCGAAGTAGAGATTGGCCAGGACCAGCGCCCAGGTGGGCACCAGCAGGGCGAGCGGCGCCTCGCGCACGTCGCGGCGGTCTTCGGGGAGCGGGCGGAACCAGGCCGCCTCGATCACCTTCCACACGTAGGCCACCGCGATCAGCGAGGCGGCCAGCACGGCAACGGCCAGCCACCACCAGCCGAGTTCCAGCGCCGCCAGGATCAGATACCACTTGCTGACGAAGCCAGCGGTGAGCGGCACGCCGATCAGGCTCAGTCCGCCCAGCGCGAAGGCCGAGAACGTCCAGGGCATGGCGTGGGCGAGCCCTTCCATGTCGCGGATGCGCGTGGAACCGATGCGGTAGGCCACGCACCCCAGCGCCAGGAACAAACAGCCTTTCATCAGCGCGTGATTGAAAAGGTGCGTGAGCCCGGCCGTGACGCCCAGGGTGGTGGCCAGCGAGAGCCCCGCGATCATGTAGCCGATCTGCGCCACGCTGGAATAGGCCAGCAGGCGTTTGGCATCCAGCTGGGAAAGCGCAAATAACGAGGTGACGAAGATGCCCACCAGGGACAGCGCCACCAGGATGGGCGTGAGCGGCATCACGTGGAAGCTGTAATGCACGCCGAACACCGTGAACAGCATGCGCACCAGCACGTAAACCGCCACCTTGGTGGCCGTGGCGGAGATGAAGGCGCTCACCGGCGAGGGCGCGTAGGTATAGGCGTTGGGCAGCCACAGGTGCACCGGGAACAGCGCCAGCTTCAGCCCGACGCCGGCGACGATGAAGGCCAGCGCCGTGTGCACCGTGCGGGCGCCGCTCACCGAGGGCAGGAGATGCGCCAGGTCCGCCATGTTCAGGGTGCCGGTCATGGCGTAGAGCAGGCCCACGCCGATGATGTAGAAGGTGGCGCCGATGGTGCCCATGATCAGGTACTGGTAGGCGGCGGTGAGCGCGCGCCGGTCCCGGCCCAGGCTGATCAGCGCGTAGCTGGAGAGCGAGGAGATCTCCAGGAACACGAACAGGTTGAAGATGTCGCCGGTGATGGTGATGCCCATCAGCCCGGTGTAGGTGAGCATGAACAGGCAGTAGTAGAGCGACAGCCTGTCGGCCGGGATTTCCTTGCCCGCGCTGCGGCCCGAGAAAGGTGTCACCGCCGCGCCGATGCCCGAGACGATCAGCAGCACGAAGGCGTTCAGCGTGTCGATCCGGTACTCGATGCCCCAGGGCGGCTGCCATCCGCCCATGGCGTAACTGATGGTGCCCGTGTCCAGTACCTGGAGGGCGAGCAGTACCGCCATCACGAACACCGCCCAGGAAACGGTGGTGGCCAGCAGCCACGGCAGACGGTTGTTGGGCAGCGCCGCGCAAAGCGGCGCCGACATCAGGGGAATGACGATGAGTAGGGCCGGCAGTTGTTCCATCAGAAGTCTTCGTCCTGCCGGTGGATCTCGTCTTCCTCGACGGTGCCGTAGGCCTCGCGGATGCGCACCACCAGCGCGAGCGCCAGGGCGGTGGTGGCCACGCCCACCACGATGGCGGTGAGGATCAGCACGCTGGGCAGCGGGTTGGAATAGACCTTCACGCCCTCGGCGATGATGGGCGCGGCGCCCCCCTTTATGTTGCCCAGGCTGATGTAGAGGATGAACACCGACGTCTGGAAAATGTTCAGCCCGATGATCTTCTTCACCAGGTTGCCGCGGCTGATGACGGTGTAGAAGCCCGCCATCATCAGGAACACCACGATCAGGTAGTTGTAGTGGCCTAGCAGGATCACCGCTTGTGCTCCTCCCGGCCGCGGCCCGAGAAGGCGAAGAAAATCAGTGTCATGGTGGCGCTCACCCCGACGCCCACGCCCAGCTCCACCAGGAATATGCCCAGTTCCTGGCCGTGTGCCGGGTGGTGCGGATTGAACTGGTTGTAGTCCAGGTAGTTGCCGCCCAGAAGCAGCGCGGCGAGACCGGTGCCGGCGTAGATCAGGATGCCGATGGCGGCCATCACGCGCAGGAACCCGGGCGGCGCGATGCGCGCGGCGTTCTCCAGGCCGAATATCAGCGTGTAGAGGATCATCCCGGCGCCGACGATGACGCCGGCCTGGAAGCCGCCGCCGGGACCGAAGTCGCCGTGGAACTGCACGTAGAGCGCGTACAGCACGATGAACGGAATGATGAACTTGGCGAGGACGCGCAGGATCAGGTGGTGTTGCATCAGTCGTCCTCCCGCCGCCGGCGCCGCAGCACCCGCGCCGCCCCCAGCAGCGTCAGCACGCCCATGCCCGCGGTGAAGATCACCGTGGTCTCGCCCAGGGTGTCGTAGCCGCGGTAGCTGGCCAGCACGGAGGTGACCACGTTGGGCACGCCGGTCTTCGGCACCGAATCGGCAAGATAGGTGGGCGCCACGTGCTGGTGGATGGGGTTGTCGGCGGCGCCGAATGGCGGCAGGTCGATGGTGCCGTAGATCAAAAACCCGCCGGTGATCGCCACCACGATCAGCGGCAGCCACGGGCGATGCGCTGGCTTCTTCTCGTGGCGCTCGGTGAGTGCCAGGGTCGCCAGCATCAGCACCGTGGCGATGCCCGCGCCCACCGCGGCCTCGGTGAAGGCCACGTCCACCGCGTCCAGCTCCACGAACAGCGCCGCCGAAAGCAGGCTGTAGATGCCCGACAGCATGACCACGCCGAACAGGTCCTTGAGTCGGATCACCGCCACGGCGACGATCACCAGGAAGGACAGGATGACGATGTCGACTACCGCTTCGATGACTCGTCCTCCTTGTTCCACCATTCTCCCGTCAGGGGCTTCCTGCCCGCATGCAGGGCGGCCTTGGCCAGCGCGTGGGTGGCCGTGGGGCTGGTGAACCACAAAAACCACAGGATGAAGAAAAGCTTGGCCAGCGCCAGGGACCAGCCGGCGAAAAAGGCCAGTCCCGCGAGCACCAACAGGGCGCCCAGGGTGTCGGTGATGCCTGCGGCGTGCATGCGCGCGAACAGGTCCGGGAATCGCAATACGCCGATGGCGCCCACCAGGCAGAAGCCCGCCCCGGCGAACACCAGCACCGTGCCGGTGATCTCAGCCCAGCCCATCGGTGGGCCTCCTGTTGCCGTCGGTGGACTCCCGGGACACCGTGGCCATGTCGCCGTATTCCACGAACTTGAGCACCGCCATCACGGCGATGAAGTTGATCAGCGCATACGACAGCGCGATGTCCAGCACGTCCGGCCGGCCGGTGATGAAAGAAAGCAGGGCGATCATCAGCACGGTTTTGGTGCCGAACATGTTCACCGCCAGGATGCGGTCGTACACCGTCGGGCCCTTGAGCGCGCGGATCAGCACCAGGCCCATGACCACGAGAATCGCGACGGCGGCGCCGGTCAGCATCAGTTCGGGTCTCCCGCGTCGGGCACGCGCCTGTCCATGCCGCCTTCTACAAGGCCGTCGGCCAGCTCCGGCGTCAGCGCGTGAACCACGATGTGATCGCTCCCCACTTCCAGGGACACGGTTCCGGGGGTCAGGGTGATGGAATTGGCATGGATCACCCGTCCCACGTCGCTTTGCTGGCTCGCCGGGGCGTCGAACACCACCGGCTTGATGTTGCGCATTGGTCCGAACACGCACTTGGTGACGTCGATATTGGCCTTGACGATCTCCTTGATGAGCCAGGGCCAGTAGGTGAACAGCTTGCGGCTCAGGTGCAGCGGGTGGCTCTCGTGGTCCACCACTTCCATGCGGTGGGAAAGCCATGCGACGAACGCCACGGACAGCGCGCCGAGCCCCAGCAGGAAGGGCTCGAAGTGCCCGGACAGGAGAATCCAGAGCACGGCCAGCGCCAGCAGCAGACTCAGGGCGTGTTTCACGTCACGGGCGTCGTTAGTGAATGGTGTACGTGATGCGGCGGCACCGGATCATACTAGGGAACCTCTGGCCCATGCTAGTGATCGCGACGGTAGCATTGCACGTGCAAGGCTCCGTCCCGCAGCGGGTTGCGGCTCAAGTTGTCGCTAGCTTCGTTGTCGGGCTCGGCCGTAGCTTGGGCTACTGTCTCTCGCCCTCCGCCTTGCCAGCGACAACCTGAGCCAGCAACGCGAACCGCTAGCATGGGCCAGAGGTTTCCAGACCCGGGGCCGGGGGTCAATGCTGGGACCCGGTAACGGGGCCGGGGTTCGCGGCGGGGACGCCGCTCCCACATGCTCTCATGGCGAATTGAAGCCCTGTGGGAGCGGCATCTTGCCGCGAATGGTGGGAGAGCCCTTGGGCCCGACTGGTTGTAGGGTGGGTTGAGGCGCAGCCGAAACCCACGCGGCATTCTCACATTGCGTCGCGACGGATCAGGATCAGGGTGACGTTGTCGTTGCCGCCATGCTCCAGCGCACGGTCGACCAGCGTCTTCGCCGCCGATTCCAGGTCGCCGTCTTCGGCAAGAATGCCGGAAATGTCGTCGTCGTCCAGCTCCCCGGTGAGCCCATCGGTGCACAGCAGCAATCCTTCTCCCGGCGCCAGCTCGCCGGTCACTTCGGCCACCTGCAGTTCGTCCTGGTCGGTGACACCCAGCGCCTGCAACAGCATGTTGCGGTAGGGGTGCTCTCGGGCCTGGCGATCGTTCAGGTGGCCGCGGTCCACCAGCTCCTGCACGTAGGTGTGGTCGGTGGTCAGTCGCTCCAGGTCGCCGTTGAAGCGATAGGCCCGGCTGTCGCCCACCCAGGCCAGGCGGTAGGTGGGCCCGTTCATCAACACGGCGCACACGGTAGTGCCCATGGGAAACGGGGAGCCGGCCCCCGACTGGCCGAGAATGTGACGGTTGGCGCGGCGTATGGCGCCTTCCAGCTCTTCGCCGCCGGCCACCGCTTCGTGGATCAATTCGGCTGCGAGCCTGCTGGCCACGTCGCCGTGCTCGTGGCCTCCCATACCGTCGGCCACCAGGAAAAGACCCAGCTCGGGCTCCACCACCATGGAGTCCTCGTTGCGGCTGCGTCGGCGGCCGATGTCCGACAGCGCCGCGTGACGGATATCGTCGCTCATTGGATCTTGAAGCGGATCTTGATGGCCAGGGAGAAAGCGACCAGCAACACCAAGTATGGCGTTTCCCAGCCGCGCATCCAGTCGGGACCGAAATCCAGGAACGCCTGCCCGGGAAGATCCAGCGTCAGCGCGGTCACCGGCGCATCGTCCGGAAGGTACCCGGCGGGATTGCCCAGCAACCAGTTCCACCACTGGTGCTTGTGCACTACGCCGGACGGCGCCGCGGGCGGCAGGGTGAGCAGTGTTTTGTCGCCCGGTAGGCTCAACGCCGCGCGATCCTCTGGCCAGCTAACCTGCCAGCCCTCGTCTTCGCCCAACCACTCGGCGCTCGTTCCATGCCAGGTCCACGCGGCGGGGCTGTCGGCGCCCTCCGGCTGCACCAGCACGGTCTCGCCGGGCGCCGGAAAGCGGTGGTCGTAGTGATTGGACAGGAACACCAATACGAACAGGATCGGCAGCGAGGCGATCAGTGCCGGCCAGAGCGTCATGCCCATCTGGCGGAAGGAGAGGCTCATGGACTCCGAGATCAGCGGCCACAGCCCGCTCAAGGGGCCGTCGTAGCGGGCCATTTTCTTCTGTACCGTCTTGATTTTCGGCTTGATTTCGGCCAGCTCTTCCTGCCGGGAGAAGCGGTGGTAGAGCCACATGGTGCCGATGGCGGAGAGCAGCGCCCAGAACGCCAGCCCGACGATGCCGGGCAGCCAGGACACCAGCCTGTCCACGATGGCGAAGATCGGGGAGGGCAGGTCGAACAGCCCCATCAACGAACCCTTTCAATGTACAGTCGGCGGTCGCCCGGGCAGCATCGTCGGGGACACGCCGTGGATCCATCCCTGGAGGCTCGACTACGGCATCCCTGCCGCAGACGGTCCCCGCCAATGCAGCCCGACCGCCCGCAACGGGCATATTCGAACCGCTCGCTCATTGCTTGGGCGCCGAGGTCGTCGACAGCACGTAGCCGGCCACGTCCTGGATGCTCTCGATGGGACGTTCCGGCATGAACGAGGTGAACAGCACCCCAGGAACCAGTGCCGGGTCGATGCAGTGGTCGCCGCTCCACTTCTGGTCGTTGTCCACCACCAGCTCGGCGGGCGCCGCGCCCAGGGTGGTCTGCCAGGAGGCGCGGTAACCGCGCTCGTAGCCCACGACGATGTCCGGCGCGTCCTCGTTGTGGGCACCCTTGTAGATGTTCGCGCCGTCGAACACGCGATTGACCGCCGGGGCGCCGTTCTCCGGGTCCTTGAGATCGACGAGCTTCGCCATGATGGCGTCCTTCACGCCTTGTTCTTGCGCCTCCGGCACGCTGCCCTGGCCCTCGCGGCCCTTCAGGTTGATGAAAATGCCGTTCAGGCCCAGCGCGTAGGCTTGGGTCTTCGACCAGTCCACGTCGGAGAACACCACGCCGGATTCCGTCTTGCCGGGTTTCAGGGTCATGAAGCCGTTGTCAATAAGCCAGCGGTTCAGGTTCACCGAGCGGCGATACGGGGCGAAGCCGTGGTCGCTCAATACGATCAGGCGGTCGTTGGGCCCCATCCGGTCCATGGTCTCGCCCAGGATCCGGTCCGCCTCGGTGTAGATCCAGTGGATGGCGTCACGGTTGCGCGGCGATGTGGAGTCGTGCAAGGGGTGCTCCGGGTCCAGGCCGCGATAGAACATGTGGCTGACCCGGTCGGTCTGCACGAACACGCCCACCACCAGCTCACTGTCGTGCTGGTCCAGCGCGTCCAGGAACATGGCCTCGCGTTCGCCCAGGATGGTTTTCTCCATGGACAGCCAGGCATCGTCGGTAAGGTGGCCGTCGTTCAGCGACCAGGTTTCCTCCGGCATGCCGATGGTGTGGTAGTAGCCGATCTTCTCCGCCAGCTTCGCGGCGTAATCCGGCGGTGAGGTGAGCGGGACCGCCGGGTGTTTCGGGTCGATCTGGATCGGGGAGACGTAGAGCCTGGGCCGCGGGAAGTTCTGCACCAGGTAGAGGCGCACCACGCCATGGGCGGCGCCCGGGCCGTCGAAGTCGAACTCGATGGGCAGCCACTCCGACCACTGGCCCTCGGCCAGCTCGAGCTGGTGGTTGCCGAAGCTGATGGCCATGCGATCGCCGTCCGGTTTCAGGGTCACGGGCAGGGCCGGGGGATCGGCTTCCGGGTCCAGCGGCTGGGGCGGACCCGTGAAGCTGGTGTGAATGGTGCCGTCGCGGTGCGGTCGCACGCGGATGACGCGGGCGGAATTGCCGCTGCCGGAGATGCGCCCGGTGGTGTAGAAGGTGTAGGTGCCCTGGGTGCCCAGCAGGTCCGGCACGCCCATGCCCGCGAACATGCGATGGATGTCGTCGGGCGGGAAGGTCACCGGCACGCGCAGCACCGTGGCGCGCAGTCCCTCGTTTTCCGCGTCCACCCAGAACGGGGTGTCGAATCGCCGGTTGCGGATCTCGCCGCTGTCCAGCGGAATGCGCCAGCCGAACAGGTTGAGCACGTGATCCGGGGGCAGGGTCTCCGAGATGGAGAACTCCGGCGTGTAGGTCTTCGGGTCACGGCGCAGGAAGTCGAAAATGCCGTGATCGCCCGGCGGCTCGCCGGTGGCGAAGGTGGACCAGGCCACGGGAGACTGGGGCGGATTGCTGGTGGCCAGCGCCTGGAAGTGGCCCTGCTCGGCGAGCTTGCTGAAATGCGGCAGGTCCCCGGCATTCATCCAGCGCCGCGCCAGGTCCGGGTCCATGCCGTCGAAGCCGAGCACGATCAGCCGGGATTTGGCCGGCGGCTCCTCGCCGCCGCAGCCGCCCAGCAGGGCGGCGCACAGGCACAGCCCGCAGAGCGCGTAGTGCAGCGCCCCCTTGAATGACATCACTGACCCTGTTCCGAGGATTCTTCCGCGGGCGCCTCCCGGCCCGGTTCCGTGGCCGGCGACTTGCCCCTGAGGCGCCGGAGGAGCACCCGGAACGGGTAGAACAGGATGGCGAACAATGCCACGACGATGCCGATCAGCCAGGTGAACAGCGAGCCCACGAAGCTGATCCCGGCGCCGGGCCCGATATAGGCCAGGGCGGGCGTCGCGGCGAGCCCCAAGCCTATCCCGAGGGTGATCTTCCTGCGCATGAATACGTCTCTCCAGGATAAAGGCGAAATCTTATCAGCTTGCCGCTCGGCGCGGAAATCCGCGGCGGCAACGCTTGTCGGTCTCGGGGAATCGGGGCTAGACTGCCGGGCTGCGCATCTCCCCCAAGTTCCCATGATGCTGAAACGACTGACGATTCTCCCGCTCGCCCTGCTCCTGGCGATGCTTTCCGGTTGCGGCGGAAAGCCGGGCGGCGCGCCGAAGCACCTGGTGCTGATCTGCATGGACACGGTGCGCTTCGACACCTTCTTCCTTCCCGAGCAGGGCGCGCCCGCGGACGCGCTCTCGCCGCACATGAATGATGCCGTGGTGTTCAGCAAGACCGAGAGCGCCGCGCCCTGGACCGTGCCCTCGGTGGTGACCGTGCTCACCGGCCTCTACCCGGCGCACCACGGCGCCGGGCGCTTCGATGACCCGGTGGCCAACCTGAACAAGGACGTGCCATCGAAGCTGCCCGACGCGGTGGACACCCTGGCCGAGATGCTGGGCGAGGCCGGTTTCAGAAGCGTCGCCCTGGTGGCCCACCCCTGGTTCAAGGCCGGCTACGGCATGGCCCAGGGTTTCGACGAGTTGCACATGAACCACGGCGCCATGCGCCTGAGCAAGGCGGGCATGAAGTGGCTGACCGGCCAGAAAAACGACCGGGCCTTCCTGTACCTGCATTTCATGGAGGCCCACGATCGCCACTCCAAGCCGGAAGAATACGACCGGTGGCTGAAAGCGGCCGACCCGGCCTACCTGGCAAGAGCCCGCGCCATCGCACCGGGGGGTATCTGCAAGGATCCGCAGAGCGACATGTGCCGGCGCTACCAGGTCTATGCCACGGCGGTGCGCGACGAGCGCCGGGCGGTGGCCCAGGTGCTTGATTCCCTTCGGGAAAACGGCTTGGCGGATGACACAGTGGTGATGATCTACGCCGATCACGGCGAGGCGTTCCAGGATCACCTCCAGGCCGCCACCGCCCTGGATGCCGACCCCCGGGGTTTTCGCGGCATCGGCCACGGCCAGAGCCTGTACCAGGAGCTGCTGCACGTGCCGCTGGTGGCCTGGAACCCGCGCTTGCCGGGGCAGGACGACGGCGACGTGGTGTCACTGGTGGACGTGGCGCCCACGCTGCTCCACTGGCTCGGCGTGGATGCCGGCGGCGAGCCCTTCGACGGCCGCCCCGCCACCGGCGTGGAAACCGGGGGCGCGAGGCCATTCCGCTGGGCGGATTACGACCCGGCGCGCTGGCCGGACATGGACCGGACCCTGTTCGCCTCGGGCATCGCCTACGGCCCGGAACAGTTCGCCGTGCTCAAGGAAGGGCGCAAGTACGTCTGGCACGAGGCGAGCAACGGCTCCGAGCTCTACGACCTGAAGGCCGATCCGGGCGAGCACGACCCCGAGGCCCGCCCGGAGGCCATCGCCGGGCTGGAGTCGGCGCTGGACCGTTACTTCCGCTGGTACCAGTCCGCCGGCGTGGAGGCCGCCAACGTCAGCGACGAGCAGGTGGAAGCGCTCAAGGGCGTGGGTTACCTCCAGGGCAGGGAATCGTCCAAGAAAGACGACGACAAGAAGGGGCACTGAGGCCTTGGCCGAGCCCGGTATCAAGCCCATGGCGGTACCCGGCGGGCAGCTCTTCTTCGCCCGCCTGATGCGCGCCACCGCCGGCTTCTGGGAGCGCCTGGGCAACCTGGAATCCCGGGTGCTGCGTTCCGAGACGGAGCGAGTGCGCATCGAAAAACCCATCTACGTCACCGGCCTGGCGCGCTCGGGCACCACGATTCTCACCGAGCTGCTGGCCGCGCACCCGGACGTCACCAGCCTGCGCTACAGCGACTTCCCGCCAGCCTGGACGCCCTACTGGTGGAACGCGCTGCGCGCGCAACTGCCCCTGCCGAAAGTGGCCCCCGCCGAGCGCTCGCACCGGGACCGGCTCCGGGTGACGCCGGAAAGCCCCGAGGCCGTGGAGGAAGTGCTGTGGATGCATTTCTTTCCCGGGGCCCACGAGCCGGGCGCCGTGCACGTGCTGGACGAGTCCTCGGAAAACAGTCGTTTCGAGCGGTTCTACCGCCAGCACCTGCGCAAACTGCTGGCGGTGCGCAAGAGTTCACGTTACCTGGCCAAGGGCAATTACAACCTGACGCGGCTGGCCTACCTGCGAAAGCTGTTTCCCGACGCGCGGTTCGTGGTGCCGCTGCGGGAACCGGAGTGGCATATCGCCTCGCTGATGAAACAGGACCGGCTGTTTCGCGGGCAGCACGAGCTCAACCCGAAGGTCACCCGCTACATGCAATTGCTGGGGCACTTCGAGTTCGGCGTGCACAAGCACCCCATCAACGTGGGCGACGCCGGGCTGGCCGCGGAGATCGCGCGGCTCTGGGACTCGGACGAGGCGGTGCGAGGCTGGGCGCTTTACTGGCAGGCGCTGCACGAATTCCTGTTGAAGCAGCTCGAGTCGGACCCGGAGCTTGCCCGCGCCTGCCTTTTGGTTCCCTACGAGCCGCTCTGCGGGGAAACCGAACCCTGGATAGAAAGGATCCTGGAGCACGCCGGACTGCCGGCGGAAACGTTCGGCGAGGCCCGCGCGGAATTTGCGACACGGCTGTCATTGCCGGACTATTACAGGCCGGACTTCGACGACCGGGAACGACACATCATCGAGGGGCTCACCGGCGACATCCATCGTCGTCTGCGGGCGCTGGCGGAGGCCGAGGACTGACATGAAGCGCATGACATTGACCGGGCGCGCGCTGATCGGCGCGGCATTGACGATGCTGGCGCTGGCACTGGCGGGCTGCGGGAAGACGCCCAAACCCAACATCGTGCTGGTTACCCTGGACACGTTGCGCGCCGACCGGCTCGCGGCCTACGGCGGCGACCCGGAGTGGACCCCGAACCTGAACCGGCTCGCCCAAGAGGGCACGGTGTTCGCCAACGCCCGCACGGCCATCGGCACCACGTTCCCGTCGCATGCCACCATGCTCACCGGCCTCTACCCGCGCATCCACGGGGTGCGCAGCAACCGGCACTCGCTGGCGGACGCGTTCCCGACGGTGGCCGAGATGCTCGACCAGGACGGTTACCAGACGGCGGCCTTCGTGAGTTTCCGGCAGATGATTGTGGGCGGCGGGCTGGGACAGGGTTTCCAGACCCGCAGCGACCGGGACAGGATCGACCGGGAGGACGGGCTGTTCCGCGACGGCGCGGACACGGTGCGCATGACCACGGAATGGCTGCGGGAAGCCGCGAAGGACCCGCGGCCCAAGTTCCTGTGGATGCACCTTTTCGACGTGCACGGTCCCTATCGGGTCAATGACTGGTCCCGCAAGCGCCTGGGCGACTACGACGGCCCGCTGAAAAACGGCGTTTCCATGGACCTGCTCCGCGACGGCGCCACGATCAAGGACTCGCCCAAAGACCTGGCCGCGCTGCGCACCCTCTACAACGGCGAGGCGCACAAGGTGGACCGTCACGTGGGCCAGCTGCTGGATGCCCTGCGCGAAACCGGCGAACTGGACAACACCGTGCTCGTCATCGTCGCGGACCACGGGCAGGGCATCGGCGAGCACGGCCACTTCGGCCACGGGCCGATCCTCTGGGAAGGCGTGATGCGGGTACCCATGATCATCGTGGACATGCGCCATCCCGAGCACCACCGGGTGGAGACCCCGGTGGGCCTGGTGGATCTGGCGCCCACCATGCTCGACTTTGCCGGCGTGTCGCCCGAGGCGCAGATGCAGGGGCGCAGCGACCGCAAGGCAGTGGCAGGCAAGGCCCTCAAGCCCATCACCTATTACTCGGAAGTGGAACTCAAGCGCGACGCTGGCCCCTGGTACGATCCGGACCTGATCGCCATTTACGACAACGGCTACAAGTTCGTCACCAGCCCCGACGACGCGCAGCTCTACGACCTGAAAACGGACCCGGACGCGGAGCACCCCCTGGATCCGGCGACCCAGCCGGCCATGGCGGATTACTTCGGCGGGCTGGCCCAGGACTACCTGGCCCGGGAAACCGAGACGCGGCAGGCGAAGCTCAGCGAGGACGACCTGGAAACGCTGAGGTCGCTGGGCTACATCCAGTAGAGAGCAGAGAGGAAAGAGAATAGAGGAAAGAGGTTTGAGGTTGCTCTTGTTCGGAAATCGATCAAAGGAAGCACGGGCCTGGCCATGTTCGGTGCTCCTCCTGGTTCTGGCCGCGGGGCTCGCCGGGTGCGGTGGCGGTGACAACCAGAATGGCGCCGAGGGCCCGCCGCCACCGAATACACTGGCCGAATATCTCCCCATCGGCGGCGGGCACGACGTGGTGGTGATCAGTTTCGACGCGCTGCGCGCCGGCGAACTGGGCGTGTACGGCTACGAGCGCCCGACTTCGCCCAACGTCGACGCCTTTGCGAAGGACGCGCTGGTCTTCGACAACGCCATCACCGCCGGCAAGGACACGCCCACTTCGTTCGCCTCGGCGTTTTCCGGTGAGCTGCCGTTCCGGGTGTTTCGCGGCTGGCACCTGCAGCACGTGCCCACGTTGGCGTCCACCTTCAGCGCCGCGGGCTATACCACGGCAGCGATCCTGCACAACGCGCAGCTCGCCCCGGAACGCGGCTTCAACGAGGGATTCGACCACTACGACTTCGTCCGCAGCCGTCTCAGCGACGACGAGGTGGTGAAACGGGCGGACACCTGGCTCGCCAACCGTCCCGACGGGCGGTTCCTGCTCTGGGTACATTTCCTGTCGCCGCACACGCCCTACGTTTACAGGGATTTCGCCAAGGATTTCTACGATCCGGACTACCAGGGGCCCTTCATGCATTCCAGCGGCTCGCGCCTGGGCCCGGAGGACGTGCCCACGAAAGCGGATCACGACCGCCTGCGCAATCTCTACGACGGGGAGGTGCGTTATCTCGACCGTTCCTTCGCCAAGGTGATCCAGTCGCTCAAGGCTCACGGCGCCTGGGACAACAGCATCGTGATCGTGACGGCGGATCACGGCGAGGCCTTCGGCGAGCACAACGCTTACGGTCACGACCGCGTGTACCGGGAAGTCCTGCACATCCCGCTGATCATCCGCCACCCTGACGCCGCGGCGACGGGGCGTACCGAAATGCGCTACTCCAACGTGGACTTGCTGCCCACGCTCGCCACCATGCTCGGCGTGAAGCACCCGAAGTACCTGGACGGCGTGAGCCTGGTCAGCTCGCCCTACGAGAAGCGCCCGTTCGTCAGCGTGGCCATGACCAACAAGAATTACCACGCATTCGGGGTGCGCGTCGGCACCGACAAGATGGTGGTGAAGTGCTCGCCGCGAAGCCGGGCCGAGCGCATCGGGCTCTATGACCACGCCACGGACGCCGTGGAGCAGAACGACATCCTGCAGGCACATCCCGACACTGCGGACCTGCTGTTCGAGTTCCTCCAGGACCAGGCCGGCGACAAGCCCTGCCACGCCATCCGCGACGCGGTGCAGGGCAAGTCCATTGAGGAAGGCCTGAGCGACGAGCGCATCGAGGAACTGCGCTCGCTGGGCTACATCCAGTAGAGACACTCGCATTCAGCCAATATTCATCCGAGTTCAACCACCATGCGCGCGGCGCCTTCGGGGATGCGGGGAGCGATGCATTGCCCGGGAGGGACAAGGTGTGATGCACTCCAATGATTGTTTGTCCGTCAATGGATACATGGAGTACCGTGACCGAATGAAACTGAATACGCCATTTAAAATTCTAATTGGCGCCGGCATCCTGGTGGCGGGCACCGGCAACGCGTTTGCCTATCTGGACCCGGGTTCCGGCAGCGCCATCGTGCAGGTCATACTCGGCGGCCTGGCCGGTGTCGCCGTAGCCTTCAAGCTCTTCTGGCAGCGGATCAAGCTGTTCTTCTCGCTGCGATGGTGGCGCTCGGACAGGCGGAAGTCGGAGAAGGATCAGGCGCACTAGGCCCGCCGCACCGTGAAAGGCGCCAAGGTCAATCCGGGCTCGTTTCGTGACCGAACCGCGAGGGTCATCCACGTGGACGGCCGGATTATCCGGCTGCTGGACGGGGAAGCATCGCAGAACTGGGAAGCCCTGCGCGAGACTGCGTTTTTTGCGCGATGGTCGGAACGTGGCCTGCTCGTGGGGACCGATGAGACCGCGCTCCCCGATGAGCTCTCGCCCGAACCCTTCGGAATGGACGTCGCCCGGGTTCTCGAACACGAGCCCGTTGATTTTGTCAGCTACCCGTACGAGTGGAGCTTCGGAATGCTGCGGGCTGCAGCATTGCTGCAGTTGGAGCTCCTGCTCGATGCGCTGGACGAGGGCATGACTCTCAAGGATGGCACGCCCTACAACGTGCAGTGGCGGGGCGTCGATCCCGTATTCATTGACATTCCATCCATAACCCGGTGTGAAGCCGGTCGGCCCTGGGCCGGGTACCGGCAGTTCTGCGAGCTCAACCTGTTTCCCCTGATGCTCCAGGCCTACCGGGGGCTGGATTTCCAGCCCTGGCTGCGGGGCAGACTGGAAGGTATCCCGGTGGCCCAAATGCGTCGGCTGTTTGGCTGGCGAGACTGCCTGAAACGGGGCGTGATCAGTCACGTGATTCTGCAGAACTGGGTTTCGGGCCGCTATGCCGGCAGGGAGGAGGACACCCAGACCCGGGTCAAGAACGCCGGATTCAGCCAGGAGCTCGTGCGTGCCAACGCGCGTCGCCTGCGGCGCACGGCGGACAGGCTTCGCTGGGAGGCGCCCAGGACCGCGTGGACCCAGTACGAGTCCGACTGTCATTACCGGTCCGGCGACCGGGAGGCAAAACGGCAGTTCGTCGAGGACACCGCGAGGAACAGCAATTGGCGCGTGGCCTGGGATCTCGGCAGCAACACCGGCGAATATTCGCGGCTCGTTTCGCCGTACGGGGAAAGCGTGGTTGCCATGGACAGCGATGGCGCCGCCGTGGAGGCGCTCTACCAGTCACTTCGAACCAACGGCCCGCGAAATATCACGCCCCTGGTGGTGGATCTCGCCGATCCGTCTCCCGGCCTGGGTTGGCGCGGCAGGGAACGCAGCTCTCTGGAAGGGCGCGGCCGCCCGGACCTGGTGCTTTGCCTGGCCTTGATCCATCACCTCGTCATCGGCAAGCACATCCCGCTGCCTTCGTTCGTTGGCTGGCTGGGCGGGCTGGGCGCCACGGTCGTCATCGAGTTCGTGGACCGGGGTGACCCGATGGTGGAGAGGCTGCTGTCGGCCAAGGACGATCACTATCACGACTACAATCTCGGCGAATTCCAGGCCAATCTCGAAGCCTGTTTCCGGATAGTCGAACGCGAGACGTTACCCGGCGGCACCAGGATACTGTTTCGGGCGGAGCCGCGGCACGAGGAGGGCGCGCGGTGACGGGAGCCAATGCCGAATCCGTCAAGCCGGGTGTCGCGCGCTGCGCCAGTGCCGCCGCGGCATTGCTTCTGCCAGTGGGCGTGCTCGGGCCGGCCATGCTCTATGGCATGAATGCGGGCGAATTCACGTCGTCGCTCCCGGCGCTGGGATGGAGATTGGTGCTCGCCTCGGCACTGGGCATCGGCTTGTTGACGTTGATTCTCCGCGCGCTGCCGCTTCGCGCGCGGCTGGTCGGGGTTGGCGTCTGCCTGGCGTTCGCGATCGCATTCTACCTTCAGGGCAACGTGCTGGTGCGCGACTACGGGGAATTCAATGGCAATGGCATTGACTGGCCCACCCACTACTGGCAGGGCATCGCGGACATCGTGGTCTGGGTGGCCCTGCTCGTTACCGGCATCGTGCTGCGACGCCGGATTGTCCGAAATGCCGTCCCGATTGCAGCGACCATCGTCGCCTTCCAACTGGTAATGACGAGCTTTGCGCTGTACGGGAAGGCGCACGTCTGGGCGAGTGGCTATGAAAAGGAAGACGTCAGCCAAGTCTTTGATTTTTCATCAAAAGAGAATGCCATTGTGGTGGTGCTGGATGCGTTCAAGTCGCCGCTCTTCGAGCGCTGGCTCAAACGGCATCCACGCGGGGCGCGGGCCTTCGACGGCTTCACGCTGTTCGACAATGCGACGACGGCGCTGACCACCACCTACATGAGCATCCCCGCGATGCTCACCGGCCACGTCTATCACAACGTGGGTACGGTGGACGAGATCCTGGACGGGCCGCTGGCCCACGATGCCGTGATGGACGAGATGGTTGCCAACGGCTTCGACAGCGATCTCGTTACCCTCGACCGGTACTGCGAGCGCATTTCGACCGGCACCTGCCAGACCCCTGAACAGGTGGTGGCCGGGGACACGTCCGCGCTGGCTTTCGTCGAGACACTGAGGCTGGCCGATCTGGCCCTGTTCCGGTACTCGCCACAGTTCGCGAAGCGGGGCATGTTCAGTCCCGGCCAGCTCGCCCTGGAACGGACTTTCGCGCCGGTCCCGGAAGGCCTCAATTGGCACCTGTCCCAGGCCATCGCGCTGACCAACGCGCTGGCCGGGCACGCACGCGTTGCCGGCGAGCGGCCCCGGTTCAAGTTTCTCCACTTGATGATTCCCCACCGGCCATTCCAGCTGAATTGGAACTGCGAGGCCATACCGGAAAACCGGCGCGAGGCGATGCCCGAGGAAAAGCGCTTCTACGAACAGGCGCAATGCGGCATCAAGTTGACGATGCGCGTCCTGGACACCCTCAGGTCGATCGGCGCCTATGACGACAGCGCAATCATCGTGGTGGCCGACCACGGCCTGGCGCCGCGCCAGTACTACGATTCAGCGCGGGAGTTCGTTGAAAAGGGGCTGGGGCGCGTTTTGCCCCTGCTGATGATCAAGCCACGGGGAGCGAATGGGCCCATCCGGCATTCGACTGCGCCGGCGGTCAACACCGACGTGGCACACACGATTTCAAGGCTTGCCGGCCTGGATTCCCGGATTCCGGGCAGGAACATCATGGCGCTCGGCGAGAATGAGCCTCGCGAACGGCATTACTATCACTACGTATTTCATCGCACCACCTGGGGAAATGCCTATCTGCCGCCGATCCAGGAATTCGTGCTCGAGGGGGATCCGCACAAGGCAGCGGACTGGCGGATGGGCCGTGATTTTCCGCCGGGCGGCGGCGCCAGCGACTCACCGGTGCACGAGCATTAGGGGCCGTACTCAGCCTGCCGGCCCGGGTCCGGTATTGGCTGCGGCCTGCAGGATCGGCGCGCCGCGGTCCACCAGCCAGACCAGGATGTCGTAGTAACTGCGAATGTTTTCCACGTACTGGGCCGGTTCCTGGCCCCGGGCGTAGCCGTACTTGACCCGCGAGTACCAGCGCTTGTCCGAGAGCAGCGGCAGGTTTTCCTTCACGTCCAGCCACCGGTCCGGGTCACCGTCGCGGATTTCCGTGATGACCCGCGCGTCCTCCAGGTGGCCCATACCGATGTTGTAGGCGGCGAGCGCCATCCAGGTGCGGTCGGGTTCCTTGATGTGTTCGGGCAGGCGTTCCTTCAGGCGCTTCAGGTATTGGGCGCCGCCCATGACGCTGGCTTTCGGATTGAGCCGGTTGTCGATGCCGAGCTGGCCGGCGGTCTGCTGGGTGAGCATCATCACCCCGCGGACGCCGGTGGGCGATGTCGCATCCGAGTCCCAGTGCGACTCCTGGTAGCCCACCGCCGCGAGCAGTCGCCAATCCAGGCCAGTGTGCGCGGAAGCCTCCTCGAAAACGGGACGAAGCGTTGGCAGGCGCTGGTCCACGTGGCGCAGGAAGGTATGCACGCCAACGAAATCGAAGTCGCGAACGTGCTCGTAGTATTGTTGCTGCAGCGCGGTGAGCACGCCCTGGTCGCTGAGCTTCGCGAAGAATTTCTCCGCTTCGCGGCGCAGCGCGTCGTCGTGGGGCGAGAAGGCCCAGGCCAGCGGGCGGCTGTCGCCGATGCTGAAGGCGGGCTGGACCTGCGGGAAATAGCGCCGGTGCAGGGCGACCATGGTGGAATCCGCGATGGTGTAGTCCACGTCCCCTTCGGCCACCTTCTGGAACAGCGGTTCGATGCTCGCGCCGTTGACGGTTTTCCAGGTCAGCCCCGGGTGATCGGGCTTGAGCTCCTCCAGGTGATCCTCGTAACTGCTGCCGGCGAGTACGGCCAGGGTGCCCTTTGCCAGGTCGTCCACGCTGCGCGGCCGGTGATGACCGCTGTGATAGACCACCTGCTCGTGAATCTTCTGGTAGACGGGCCCGAAGGCCACGCGCTGCTTGCGCTTGTCGGTGATGGTGAGGCCGGCCGCGGCCAGGTCCGCCTTGCCCGCGAGGACATCCGGCAAGAGCTGGTCCAGTTCGCCTTCCACGTGCAGCTTGAGCTTGACGCCCAGGTGCCTGGCGAAGCGAGAGGCCAGGTCGTACTCGAATCCCCGGGCATTGCCGGTGGGGCCGATGTAATAGCTGGTGGGACCATTGCGCGTTGCAACGATCAATTCCCCACGGCGCAGGACGCGCTGCAGGCTGTCCTGGTGCTGGCAGCCCTCGCTGAACACCAGCACGAAGCCGATGCTCCCCCAGATGGCGGAGAGCCAGGCAACGCGGCAGGCGGCCAGAAGTTTGGGGAATACGCGCCGGGGCAGGGCGCTGAGAGCGGGCGCGTTGGGCTTCAAGAAGTCCCCCCGAGCTGGAACGCGCCTATTGTATCAACCGCCGGCCGGTGTTGGGCTGAACTCGGGTACACCTGCGTTTTCCCTTGGTTTACAATGTGCCGCTTCGCGTCGGCCCGGGGCTGTGACCCCGGGCCGATGCTGCCAGTTCCCACGCCAATCGAGCGGGCCGGGCGCGACCCCGGCCGGGCGGGCATTGGGGCGCGAAGCGTCGCTGGTTGGGAACTGGAGAAGAGGTTTGAGGGATTCCCGCTCGCGCCTTTCGGCGCGTCGGGAATGACAATACGGAGAGGTGTCCGAGCGGTCGAAGGAGCACGCCTGGAAAGTGTGTGTACCTTTACGGGTACCGAGGGTTCGACCAATTCGCCGGGAGCGAATTGGCGCGAGCGAAGCGAGCCCGGAGGGCGAGGCCCAGGGACGGGCCGAGCAATCCCTCCCTCTCTGCAGCGCGCAGCGCTGCCGGTTGGGAACTGGAGAAGAGGTTTGAGCGATTCCCGCTCGCGCCTTTCGGCGCGTCGGGAATGACAATACGGAGAGGTGTCCGAGCGGTCGAAGGAGCACGCCTGGAAAGTGTGTGTACCTTTACGGGTACCGAGGGTTCGAATCCCTCCCTCTCCGCCATATTTCGGCTTGGGCGGCATTGCTGCCCAAGCCGAAATCAGGACGCGTCGGGATTCGAACCCGAGGAATTGACAGATTGTGGGTTCGACCAAATTGTCTGGAACAATTTGGCGCGAGCAAAGCGAGCCCGGAGGGCGAGGCTCAGGGAAGAGCCGAGCAATTCCGTTGTGCGCATTGACTTATAGGCACAACGGATCCCTGCCCGGAGGTGTGAAGGACCCGGGATTTGGAGAGGTGGCAGAGTGGTCGAATGCGGCGGACTCGAAATCCGTTGTGCGCCTCTGGCGCACCGGGGGTTCGAATCCCTCCCTCTCCGCCAAGTCGGTAGATGAAGGACGTCGTGCGCGGAGCCAGGAGAGCGCTTCGTTATTGGGATGCACGCCGTCCGTGGCGCGGGTTGATGGTCGCGGCGTCCGTGCCGCGACCCCTCTCCGCCAAGTCGGTAGATGAAGGACGTCGTGCGCGGAGCCAGGAGAGCGCTTCGTTATTGGGATGCACGCCGTCCGTGGCGCGGGTTGATGGTCGCGGCGTCCGTGCCGCGACCCCTCTCCG
>Ga0209918_1000139_pt1 | contig 54486 bp, 44 predicted proteins | sample SalPonD_shore_MG_FD_185712 | JGI IMG/M metagenome (GOLD analysis project Ga0209918, IMG submission 185712) | Salt pond soil microbial communities from South San Francisco under conditions of wetland restoration - Salt Pond MetaG... | ecosystem: Environmental > Aquatic > Marine > Intertidal zone... | reverse complement strand
GAAGATCAGCAAGTTCAAGGATCGAATAAACATCATCATTGAATCTGTGCATCGTATCATTTCAGAATTAAGACCCCAGGTCTTAGATCGTTTGGGTTTGGTTGAAGCTATTAAATGGCAAGCTCGCCAAATAGAAAAAAGGACAAACCTTGAGATAGTTATAGACTCGGATCTTGTTGAGATTAATCCTTTAACCGACAATCAAAAAACGGCCTTATTCAGGATTTTTCAGGAGGCTATGAATAATGTTGTACGGCATGCTAAAGCTTCTAAAGTGATCGTGAAATTAATTAAGAATGATAAATTATTAATGTCGATTCAAGATAACGGTATTGGGATAACGGAAGAACAAAAGAGTGCGTTGTCTTCTTTTGGAATTATAGGTATGTACGAGCGGGCTCGTTCTTTGGGGGGACAGATGCAAATTGATACAATCAACGAAAATGTGGATGAAGGGACCAGGGTAAGGGTGCGAATACCTTTAAAAACAAAATAAATACTAAAACGATAAAGCCATATTATTATGATTGATGTAATTGTTGCCGATGATCATCCACTGGTCCGTGAGGGATTAAAAAAAGTTGTGGATCAAAGTACTATCGATATCGAGGTAATTTCTGAAGCCTCAGATGCCAATGAACTTTTGGAAAAACTAAGAAAAACCGAACCGGATATCGTTGTATTGGATATCACTATGCCCGGCAAAAGTGGATTAGATGTTCTCAAGGAGATAAAGAAATTTTACCCTGACTTACCGGTGTTGATGCTCAGTATTCACCCAGAAGAACATTTTGCTATACGGGCGTTAAAAGCCGGTGCTTCGGGATATTTGAATAAAAGCAGCATTTCTGAAGAGTTGATATCGGCAATACGTAAAATAGTAACTCAGAAGAAAAAATATATTAGTCAGGTTGTGGCCGAGCAGCTAGCCAGTCGCGTAGATACTAGTAGCGAAAGGCCTTTACATGAGTCACTTTCTGATAGGGAATACCAAATTATGTGCTTGATCGCATCAGGTAAAACGGTAAATGAAATAGCGAAAGAGTTGTCAATAAGTATCCAGACAGTGCATACCTATCGTTCCCGGATTAAAGAGAAAATGGGACTTAATTCCAATGTTGAATTTACCAGATACGCCATGCGTTTGAACCTGATTGATTAAGACCCTTAAATATTATTACTACTTATTCGTAATTATTATTATATGATTTTTTATTAGGATTTATTAGTGTATAGATGATTGATATTACTGAATATAGTCCTTATGCGTTATTTAGGGTTAAATTTATGATTTAAATAAAGTAGTAATAAGGGGAATTCCCTACAAAAGTATTAGGTGATACTCAGTTACGTAAGTGTAGAATTTGTAATAGTTTTATTAGGGAGTTTAATCAATTGTAAGGCATTTTAGGACAATTATATTCTCAATTTTAAAATTCATAATTGAAATAGTTGACTAGTACCCAGGCTGCATGAGTTTATAGGGAACTTGTGGGGGATTAGTTCACGTGGCGAAAGAGGGAGAAACAATATGAGAAAAAAAGAGAGAGATACTACGTTTGAAGTAAAAAATAAATTACCAGAAGAACGACACAAGCCCGTTTTTATCACTCAAAATCCAGTAATGGAAGAGTTGCTTGGCAAGATAAAGTTGGTATCAAAAACCAAAGCAACGTTACTATTAACGGGAGAAAATGGAACGGGAAAAGAAGTTTTAGCACAATTAGTACATTACTATAGTTCACGGCGTTCAAAATCAATGGTTGCCGTGAATTGTGGCGCCATCCCTTCAGACCTAGTAGAAAGTGAGTTATTTGGACATGAAAAAGGAGCGTTTACCGGAGCAAATTCAAGAAAAGAAGGTTGTTTTGAGTTAGCTGATGAGGGTACATTATTTTTGGACGAAGTGGGAGAAACATCCCAATCTACACAGGTAAAATTACTTAGAGCTGTTGAGACAGGTTCGTTTCGCCGGGTAGGAGGTAAAGAAGAAATAAAAGTTGATGTTAGTCTAATATCGGCGACGAATAAGATTTTGATTGACCAAGTTAAATCGGGAAGCTTTAGAGAAGATCTATTTTATAGACTCAATGTCATCGAATTATATGTTCCACCACTCAGGCACCGAAAGGAAGATATTTCATTATTAGTAGAATATTATAAGAATTATTTTGTTGATCGATATTCATTAGAGGGTATTGAATTTACTGATGAGTGTTTAGAAATCTTCATGGGATATGACTGGCCGGGCAACGTAAGAGAATTGAAAAATGTAGTTGAACGATGTGTTGTGTTATCTGAAGGGGATAAAGTTGATCTTAAAGCCGTTCCTTCTCGTATCCATAAAGGTGAGAATATATATCCGGTTTGTTCTGGAAATTCGAATAACAATATCATTCAAATACCCATAGGTACTAGTCTTGAAGAGGTGGAACGGAGAGTTATTGACCAGACGCTTTATTCTGTTGATAACAATAAGACAGAGGCTGCTAAAATTCTTGGTTTTAGTCGAAAAACACTTCATAACAAATTGGACAAATACGAGAGAGAGAAGAAAGACATGGAATCGTAAATACTATTTTAGCTGAATTATATTACGAATCCTCTTTCTAAGAGAGCTATAAAATCAAGGATTTATCTTTTTACCATTCAATTCATAAGGAAATTGCCAATCCATGGAAAAAGGTAAGTGTTTTGATTCTATGGTTTGTCCATACGAGAGTATTGCGCCCTGAATGAGGGCATTTTTTAATTGAAGCATATTTCCCGGCCAGGCATAATCAAAGCATTTTCGAAGAGCTTGATCTGATATCGAAATATTTTTCCATCTTTCGTCTTCATGTTTTATTTTTTGCAGGAAGTAATTTATTAGTATGGGGATATCTTCTTTGCGCTCTCTTAAAGGTGGAAGCATAACTACAACTGGATTTAATTTTTCTAATAATTGATCCCAAACTGAAGATTTAATGAGTTCTTGATATGATTCCTGATTAAAAGATAAAATGAATCTGGGTCTTCCCATTTTGTTGTGGCGAAATAAATGTTTGCTACCCTTATTGAGAGAGTCAATAATTTTTAGCATAAGGGGGAGACTTAACTCTGAGAATTGATCAAGGAATAGGGTGCCACCAACAACGTTTTCCAAAACCTCATATCTTAATGTTAGAAAATTATCTTCAAATTCGAGGTGGCCCCAGAAAGCTCCCTCATATTCTTTCTCATCGATATCTAAGCAATAAAAAGAATAAAAAGGTCCAGCAGAATGAGTGCTGTTATTATGTATTATTTTGGCAATCCTCTTTTTGCCAGAACCTATTTCTCCAATAATGAAGACACTGTACTCTAATTTTGCCAGTGATAGGATCTTATCAAATAAATCATGCATTAAAAGACTTTGCGATAAATTTTCAGGATTGCCCAAAAATTTTTTTTGTTGCTGACCAAGTAATGTTGGTGTAATCATACTAACAGTAATTAAAGGAGAAATATAAATCCGCAAAGGCAATATTCGCATTTATATACGGTCCTGACTGCCTCTGAATTTTGTGGTATCATGTTTTAAATTTTATTCCCAAAGCTTTTCTCTGATTCCACAATTTAATTGTCACAACAAATGTGCCAATGAATGAACTATAATTAAAGACATCGCTATATAGCATTGTACCGAGAAGTAAAATCAGTTCTTATTTAATCCCTGTGAACAATTTTCCCAAGGTTTACCTCTGACGATGTGTAATTATGTTTCAAACCACTTCCTCCGCGGTACGAAATGATTAGCGGTACACTATGTAAAAGATCTTCCTCTAAACGATATCATTTCAGCATATTTATTATTTCTTGGAAGCGGTGGCCATCCTTTTTTAATCGATTCCTTTTTTTGGCATAGCAATTGTTGTTTAGTAATTAGAACTAGTGACTAGCGAAGCTTTGTAAGCGTTCTACTCAAAATGGTGATGAAAGACTAATTAAAGCAGATGATATCTCTTTTGATACGAAGTGTATAATCTGTTAACTCTATTAGAGAAGTGTAACTCTAGAATTCAAGCTCTCTTTAAGAATTCAATTTATAATGGCCGGTATGAGTGTGATAATCCTATTTATTTTAATTATAGCAGGTAGTAATGGTATTAATTGATATTATCGAATATAGCTTGGCAGCCGTTGTCAGTTTGTTATTGGGCTATCGTTTATTTTTAAGTGCTTCCGCACTTAAAGCAAAAGAGATAATAGATTTTAAAACAACAGCCTGTCGTAAATTTGCAATCATTATCCCTGCTCATAATGAAGAAAATGTAATATCAAAAACATTATATAGCCTTTCTGGTCTAGTGTATCCTAAAAATTTATATGACATCATTGTAATCGCAGATAATTGCAGTGATAATACCATGAAGAAAGCAGAAAGTATGGGAGCTTTTGTGCTAGAGAGGACGAATAAAAGGGAAATAGGAAAGGAACATGCCTTGCGTTGGGGGATAAATAGGATTTTGGAATGGCCAGTGAGTTATGATGCGGTCGTCATTTTTGAACCTGATGGTTTAGTTTCTGGAAGCTATCTCGAGGTTATGAATTATTATCTTGAAAAAGGTGGCAAAGCAATTCAAAGTTGCAATCTTGTATTGCCACAATCTGATGCCTGGAATAAGGGTATTTGCCAAATTAGTGTTTTGTTCAATAACTATATTAAACCACTTGGACAAAAAAACCTTGGGTTAGATACAAGACTAAATGGTAATGGAATGTGTTTTACAGTGGAGCTTCTTCGCCAAATTATCAGTCAAACGCTTACCTCATCAAAGGATTTTGATTATGGACTATTCTTACTACTAAACAGAATTACAATTGACTTTGCTCCAGAGGCAAATGTCTGGTCACAAGCAGAAACGCATATAAAGTATAGGAAATACTGGTATCGAGGCCGATTTCCTATCATAAAAAAATATACTCCCAAAATTTTCAAAACTTTCTTTAAGACACGAGAATTCAAATTTATCGATACGTTCCTCGACTTGATTACTCCGCCGCTGTCTAATATGGCTATGATTATAATAGGATTTTGTTTACTTAATACTTTTTTATGGATGGGCGGATGGTTACCTTTTCACTTTTTAGGAATTTGGTTTGGAATAGCTTTATTAGGTCTTTTGCACCTGTTTACAGGTTTATATGCGGTAGGTGCGGATAAAGAGATTTATAAATCGATGCTTTACTTTCCCTGGCATATTTTAAGAAAAATCAGATCATATATACAAGCAGATCAGCCTAAAAAAGAGCGCAAATGGGTACAAACGACTCGTGATACTTAAGCCGTATCACCGATGTTTTTTTGAGGGCCTTGCATAACCCGGAGTCACCCTAAATTTATTTCAGGGTCTTTTGCTAAAAGCCGGTTACATAGCATTTAAAGAGGCTAAAGCAACAGATGCTGAAACAAGTCCTACTATGCCAAGGCTTCATTCGACAGGTCCAACATGACATAGAGGGGTTTTGCAAAACCATCTCTCATCAAAAAAAGACAGAAATTTTAACAATAATGGAAGGATGAAGAAATCTGTCTATCTTTTATGCTATAATCTATTCGACTTATCAAAAAAATAAATTTGGCATTTTTAAAACGGAGCTTCATCGTCTTCGGGACTAGGATTATGCCCCATCGGAGGAGCTCCACCATTTCCATCAGATTCGCTAGAATTACTGGGGCTGCCACCATATGGACCTGAATCAGCAGCTGTAAGATTTTCAAAACGAGCATATTCTTTAACAAAGTAAAGAGGTATGCTGCCAGTAGGCCCGTTACGCTGCTTGCCAATGATAACTTCTGCTAAACCATTCGTAGATTGCCCTTCCGGAGTTGTTTTAATACCATAATACTCCGGACGGTACAAGAAGCAAACCACATCGGCATCCTGTTCTATAGAGCCGGATTCACGCAAGTCGCTAAGCTGGGGACGTTTATCACCACCACGTTGCTCCACGGCACGGCTAAGTTGAGAAAGCGCAACAACCGGTACATCCAGTTCCTTGGCCAGCCCCTTGAGACCTCGAGATATGGAGGCTATCTCCTGCTCCCGAGTTCCAAAATCTTTACCAGAAGCGGTCATCAGCTGGAGATAATCGACAATAATTAGCCCAATATCATGTTCGCTTTTAAGCCTTCGTGCTTTTGTTCGAAGCTCCATAATACTGAGTCCGGGAGTATCATCCACAAAAATATTTGCAGTGAAAAGACGACCGGCAGCATCAATAAGCCGCTTAAATTCTTCATCTTTAAGTCGTCCAGAGCGAGCTGTTTGAGCATTTATACGGCCTTCCATTGTAAGCAGACGTTGAACTAGCGACTGGTTGGACATCTCAAGACTGAAGATGGCCACTTTCGTTTGCAGCTTTTCTTCTTGGTGCAGAGCAGCATTACGAGCTGTAGTAAGCACGTAAGCTGTCTTACCCATTGAAGGGCGGGCAGCAATGATAATCAAATCGCCATTTTGCCAACCTGCTGTCATTTTATCTAAATCTGTTCCTGTTGGAACGCCCGTAATCCCCGAAGATTTTCCTCGGATATCCTCCAAATATGAAAGAGTATCTTTTAGCACATCTCCAATAGGCTGGGCCTGGGAGCGTTGTTTAGAGTTGGCCAAATCAAAAATACGTTGCTCCGCCTTATCCAGAACATCATAGGGATCGGTAGTACTGTCGTAAGCTTCTTTAATGATATCGGTGCAGCCAAGAATTAGATTTCTCTTCGTGGCTTTTTCTGCAATTATTTGAGCATGATAATCTATATTGGCCGCCGAACTCACAGATCGGGTAAGCTCCGACAAATATCCAGCTCCTCCACAAGATTCAAGTAATCCTTTATCGCGAAGCTCATTTTCAACCGTTAAAAGATCCAGCGGATTATCCCGCTCATACAGGTCATGCAGAACTTCGAAAATATGTCGATGGGCAGGTTTGTAAAAATCATCGGGTGAAAGCATCTGCAGAGCAACAGTGGCAGCCTCATGTTCGATAAGCATAGATCCTAAAACTGCCTCTTCGACTTCAACTGCCTGGGGGGGAATACGTCCTTCCTGTTCCAGGATTTTTAGATCGGTATTATTCTTGTAGTTTGAACCTTGTGATGCCATCCGTGAAACTGATTGTAAATATGGATTCGAACTGTCATTTCGATGGACGGTCTGACCTGTGAGTAGAGAGAATTAGATACCGCCCGAAACGTAAAGTATAATAAATGCGTAGGTTGAAACGAAGCAAAAAGATTAGAAATAAAGAAATTAAGGTTTACACCCTAATTCATCGTAACGTTTTCTTAAGCGCTGAACATCTTTCCAAGTTGGGCGTTTCCATTTGGGGTGTCGCAGTAAGGCGGCAGGATGATAAGTAGCGAGCAATTCATATTTCCCTCTGAATTCGTGAAATTCACCTCTCATCTTGGTTAAAGATAAATTATTATCCAGTAACGTTTGTGCAGATACTTTGCCAAGTGCAAGGATAAGTTTCGGTTCGACAAGATCTATCTGGCGAAGCAGGAAGGGAAGACTCCGCTTTCGCTCTTCAGGGTTGGGATTTCGATTATTGGGTGGACGATGTTTTAAAATATTAGCTATGTACACATCCTCCCGTTTAAGGTCGATTGCCTTTAATATTTTGTTCAGTAATTGTCCCGCCTTTCCAACAAATGGTTCCCCTTGCTTATCTTCTTCGGCCCCGGGAGCTTCACCAATCAGCATTAGGTCCGCATCGGGATTTCCCACGCCAAAAACGAGCTGTGTGCCTTCCAAATCTGTTTTAAGCACATCAGCTTTACGGCATAAAGCTTCCAACTCTTCCAGGGTATTACACTTATCGATTTGGTAATAGATTTTATTGGATTCGTCCTGATTAAATAAGCCTTCCTGCGAATCAAATTCTGAATTTACTGCCGGGGAAGAGGCGGCTGGAGTTTGTTGATTATCTTTTGGAGAAGATTCTTCTACCGAATTTTTTTTCGAATTGGATGGGGATTCCTGACTGGACTTGGCAGATTGGTTGGAATACGAATGTGATTGCGCATCCTCAGGAGGGGAAGTCAAGGAAAAATCCCCATACATTTCTCGTTCCTTTTCTAAATACGTAATGACTTGTTTGATGAGCTCTTCAGGCTTTTTATTTGAATCAGGCATTTTATCAATTATCCGACAAGTTCGGCAATTACTTTCTGTTCTTTTTTAGCTTCCGGAGTTATCTCTCCAATCAAATAGTTATCCTTGGCACGAGCGCCGAGTTGGACAGGAAGAATTTTATTTTCATAGTGTGGGTCATAGGGGATACCTACCCGGATATAATTGTCTGTCCAGCCCAGCATTACTCCGTTGTGATTTGCCCCCTCAAAAAGGACGGGGCGAATCTGCCCACTAAAAGCGGTATCGAAGTTAAAGCGCTTTTTCCTGGAAAGACGACGCAGTTTATGGGTTCGTTCTTTGCGAACACTATCCTGCACATTGGGTTCAATATCGAGAGCGTGAGTGTTTGGTCGTTCCGAATAAGTAAAAACGTGCAGATAAGAAACAGGTAGATCAGTGATAAAATCGAAAGATTCCTGGAATAATTCATCTGTTTCGCCGGGGTGACCTGTAATAACATCAACACCGATGGCCGCATCAGGCATGAGTTTTTTGATCAATTCTACACGTTCTTTATAAAGAACGGATTGATATCGCCGGCGCATCAGCCCCAGCATTTTGTCACTGCCACTTTGCAATGGCATATGGAAGTGAGGCTGTATTTTGTTAGACTCAGCCGTAAAGCGGATAATTTCTTCATTCATCAGATTTGGTTCAACAGACGAAAAGCGAATACGTTCAAGCCCATCAACCTGGTCAAGTTCCTGCAGAAGCATGAAGAAATTTTCGTCGGTACCGCGACCGAAATCCCCAGCATTAACCCCTGTTATGACAACCTCTTTAAACCCATCTTCGACCAGGGTTTGGGCATTTTTTACAACAGTACTGATTTTTGGACTCCGACTCTCACCGCGAGCCATAGGAATCGTGCAAAAGGAGCATTTATAGCTGCAGCCATCCTGAATTTTTAAAAAGGCGCGAGTCCTATCATCCGCAGAAAAAGCATTATGAAAATCGACGGTTTCATTAACGTCTGAATTATAGACTATAGGTTTGGCACGTTTTTCAAAATCATCAAAAAGCTCGAGAAGCTTGAATTTATTTTTAGCTCCCAAGACCGTGTCCACCCCATCAATATCGGCAATCTCTTCTGGTTCAAGCTGAGCATAACAACCGACCACGGCTACAAAAGCCTCGGAGTTACGACGTAATGCCCGCCGTACAACTTTACGGCAAGTGCTGTTTGCACCCTGAGTTACCGAGCAGGTATTAATAACGTATATATCAGCCTGATTGTCGAAATCAGTGATTTCATAACCCTCATGTTCAAAATCCCGCTGAATAGTCATCGTCTCGGAATAATTCAGCTTGCAGCCAAGGGTTTTAAAGGCAACTTTTTTCATCGAATGAATGCGTACTCAATTTGTTAGGAAATAATGCAGTCGCCTGCATTTTTTAAGTCCTTAAGATACAAAACGAACACAAAAATATCGACGATAGACGTATCCTTTCGTTTCGATACATCGAGTCTATTTTTGGATTGAGGCTAGGAGCTTTTCACAACTTGTGTTTATATATGCTTAAAATAAGTGTCCGAATTCTTGGCTGCAAGCTCTGTTCTTACCCCTAAATCCCCTAAAGGGGACTTTAATTCACCTTCATCGAAAATGTTGAAGGTAGTTCTCAACGTATATTCAGAGTAAATGAAAGTTCCTTTCCCGGGAATTGCATAACAAATAAAATATAGGATTTTCAAAGACTGTTTATCGTACCGTATATTTTTATCGATTGATACCCTTTCGAATTCGAAATAATTATAAACAAAAATCCCCTAAAGAGGATTTTTTAGACAGACTTAACCAAATAAGTCCAGGTAAATATTCTAAAAGTTCGTTGAGAGTGAAAATGCTGGTCTTCTTCCTTGCATTATACAAGTTATTATCAGCAAGGAATTAGATTTAACGATCCTGCTGTTTATCGGCCGAGTAATCTTTTAATGTCTTATACATTTTGGAAATAGCTACTAATTCAAAAGTCCCCTTTCAGGGGATTTAGGGGTTAACATTCCGGCTTTGGAGGATATCGTTGTTCAGTAAAAATACCTGTAAAAATATTGCACATGGGGGTGTTACCTATATAATAATTACCCGGCATCATTTTTAGGAGAGGGGATATTTATCCTTATATCAAATATTGTCAATTGGTACAGTTATTGTGATGATATTAAGTGAACTTGTCTAGTCAAAAACGAGAGAAATAGTCCGACAAATTTTGTGATGTCAATGAGGAATAGAGAGATTTATATCGCCGGTGATAACGGAATGGTTGGCTCTGCTGTGCTAAATGCACTTACAGAGAAGGGATATTCGAAAATAATTACAAAGCCTCACAGTGAACTTGATCTCAGAGATCAGAAAAAAGTGTATGACTTTTTTGAGTATGAAAAGCCGGATATTGTGATACTTGCGGCAGCAAGGGTGGGCGGTATTTTAGCTAATGACAGCTATCCTTATCAGTTTTTGTATGATAACTTGGCTATACAAAACAATGTGATTAATGCTGCCCATCGAAATGATGTAGAACAGCTTATTTTTCTTGGCAGTTCCTGCATCTATCCGAAACATGCCCCCCAACCACTTCGCGAGGATTATTTGTTGACCGGACCGCTTGAACCCACTAACCAATGGTATGCTATAGCAAAAATCGCCGGTTTAAAATTATGTGAAGCTTTGCAGCGACAATACAGTCGAAATTATGTTTCGTTGATGCCGACGAATTTATATGGACCCAGAGATAATTTTGATCTTGAAACTTCACATGTAGTGCCCGCTATGATCCGCAAGTTTCATGAAGCAAAAGAGGAGGGCCAAAGACCAGTTACATTGTGGGGCTCAGGAACCCCAAAGAGAGAGTTCCTTTTTGTAAATGATTTGGCTGAGGCCATCCTTTATGTAATTGAGAACAGACTTCAGGGGAGCATCTACAATATTGGTACAGGCAAAGATATTTCTATAATGGACCTCGCTTCTTTGATACAAAAGATAGTAGGACATCAGGGAGAAATACGATGGGATACTTCTAAGCCTGATGGTACGCCAAGAAAACTATTGGATGTATCTAAAATTCAATCCGAAGGTTGGCATTACACAACGAAATTAGAGGAAGGACTAAAGAAAACTTATAACTGGTTCCTTGAGAATCAAAGTAACTTTAAAGAGATAAAACTATTGGCTGAGAGTCATTAATTAAAAAAGCGAGATTATGTTGAGAGAGCGTAAGAATAAAGTGGCATTAATTACAGGCGTTACCGGTCAGGATGGTTCGTATCTGGCCGAGTTTTTACTGGGCAAAGGCTATGAAGTCCACGGGATAAAACGGCGGTCCAGTTCTTTTAATACCGGCAGAATTGATCACATCTACCAGGATCCGCATACAAAGGAATTGCCTTTTCACTTGCATTACGGCGATTTGACAGACTCCACGAATTTAATTCGAATTATACAGGAAGTACAGCCTGACGAAATATACAATTTGGGAGCCCAAAGCCATGTGCAGGTATCTTTTGAGAGCCCGGAATATACCGCCAACAGTGATGCTTTGGGGGTCCTTAGAATACTTGAGGCTATCAGGATATTAGGATTGACGCAGAAGACCAGGTTTTACCAGGCTTCCACGAGTGAGTTGTTTGGGAAAGTGCAGGAGGTTCCACAATCCGAAAAAACGCCCTTTTATCCCCGCTCTCCTTATGGAGTTTCTAAGCTGTATGCCTATTGGATAACCATCAACTACCGCGAAGCTTATGATATGTTTGCGGTGAACGGGATCCTGTTTAATCACGAATCTCCAGTGCGGGGTGAAACATTTGTCACACGGAAAATCACTCGTGCTGCAGTACGTATTGCTGCGGGATTACAGGAAAAAATTTACCTCGGGAACCTGGAATCAAAAAGAGATTGGGGGCATGCCAAGGACTATATAGAAGGTATGTACCTGATGCTGCAGCAGGATGAACCCAAAGATCTTGTTTTAGCTACCGGAGAGACCCATAGCGTTAGAGAATTTTGTGAACATGCATTCCAACATGTTGGTGTCGAGCTTGAGTGGTTTGGAAAAGGGATCAACGAAAAAGGAATCAATCCCAAGACCGGAGATACGATTGTAGAAATAGATCCGCGTTATTTTCGTCCCACCGAAGTTGAGTTGCTTGTCGGCGATGCATCAGAAGCCCGGAAAAGACTTGGATGGTATCCAAAATATACTTTCGAAGCACTAATTGAAGAGATGATTCAAGAAGATCAAGAAAAAATAAACCTAGTATTGAATAAAAATGAAGACTATTCCAGAATTGCAAAATTCCTCTAGTGATACAGTTATATCACAGAACGAAAAAATTACCGAACTAAAAGATAAATTTCTTGAAAACATCCGTAACCGAACGGCACGGATTGGCATCATAGGCCTTGGCTATGTTGGATTGCCACTAATTTGGACCTTTCATGAAGCGGGATTTCCGGTTATTGGTTTTGATGTGGATACAAAAAAGATCAAAAATTTAAAAGATGGCAAGCCCTACATAAAACATCTTGGCTTTGACATGATGGAGACTTTAGCTCATTCTGATCATTGTTCGGCCACAAATGACTTTTCAGAATTGGAAAAAATGGATGCGGTGATTATGTGCGTTCCAACTCCGCTGAATACCTATCGGGAGCCGGATATGCAATATGTGGAACAAACAACACGAACCATTGGAGAACATTTGCAAGCCGGTCAACTTGTCGTTTTGGAATCTACCTCGTATCCGGGAACCACCGATGAGCTGATCATTCCGCTACTGGAAGAACTATCCGGATTAAAATCGGGGAAGGATTTCTTTGCAGCCTATAGCCCCGAACGGGAAGATCCGGGCAATGCCCATTTTAATACGGCTAAAATTCCAAAAGTAATTGGGGCAGATGGCCCGGAAGCTTTATCCGTTGCCGAAGAATTATATGATACCGTAATCGTTAAGACCGTTCCCGTTTCCAACAGTAGGACTGCAGAAGCGGTTAAATTGACCGAAAATATTTTCCGATCGGTCAATATTGCATTGGTCAACGAGCTTAAGGTTGTATTTCAAAAAATGGGTATCGATATCCATGAAGTACTGGATGCTGCGGAGACGAAGCCATTTGGTTTTATGAAATTTACTCCCGGCCCCGGATTAGGCGGCCACTGCATCCCGATTGATCCATTTTATCTAACATGGAAGGCACGGGAGTTTGAGCAAAATACCCGATTTATCGAGTTGGCGGGAGAGATAAACACAAGTATGCCGCATTATGTGATTGAGCGAACCATCCAGGCATTGAATACTCATCAAGTTGCCTTAAAAGGCAGTAAAGTACTGATTATTGGGTTAGCCTATAAACCAAATGTTGATGATTTGCGTGAATCGCCGACCTTCAAGATTATGAATCTGCTTAATGATTATGGTGCAGATGTAGCCTATTATGATCATTATATCCCAGAAATTTGGCCTACCAGAGAATACCGGGAATGGGCCGGATTGAAAACCGTTGGTTGGGATCAGGAAACTATCTCGGATTTTGATGCGGTTATCATTTCTACTAACCACTCTGACATTAATTATCAAGAGTTAGTTGACTGGAATGATATCATTATTGATACAAGGAATGCCTTGAAAAATATTGATCCCAGGACCGAAACGCAGATATGGAAGGCTTAAAACGATAGAAGAATAGTATCAAAATTAACTATTCTAAAATGAAGAAAATACTCATTATAGTAGGAACGCGGCCTAATTTTATAAAAATTAGCCAGTTTAAAAGGATATCGGAACAGGAGTTCCCCAGAACCTTTGATATAAAGATCGTACACACGGGGCAGCATTATGATGATAAGATGTCTGATATATTTTTTAGTCAGTTCGAGTTGGAACCCGATTATTTCCTTGGGATTCCACACGCAACGCCCAACAATCAAATGGCAGAAGTTATGTTACGTTTAGAACCGGTAATTAAAGAATTTCCTGCCGATTTGATTGTCGTTACCGGCGATGTGAACTCAACTCTTGCTGCATCTCTGACGGCTAATAAAATGAATATCCTTTTAGCTCATGTCGAGAGTGGATTAAGAAGCTGGGATCGATCGATGCCGGAAGAAATCAATCGGATCTTAACGGATCAAATATCAGATTACCTTTTTGTAACCGAGCAAAGCGGCATCGACAATCTCAAAAAGGAAGGGAAAAACGATTCCCAGTTTTTTTTCGTCGGTAATACCATGATCGATACAATGCTGGCTTTTGATAAAAAAATTAATGAGTCAGCAATTTTGGAACAGCTTCAGTTGGACAAAGAGGCTTATGTATTAATGACTATGCATCGTCCGGCAACCGTTGATCATCAAGAAGGGTTATTAAAATTGATCCGATTGCTCGATGAAGTAACCAAATTATATAAAGTTGTATTTCCCATTCATCCCCGTACTGTCAAAAAACTGCAGCAGTTCGATTTGTATGATCAGATTAAAAGCAATGGTCGGGTGATACTCAAAGAGCCTATGGATTATTTTTCATTCCAGAAGTTGATTGCAAATTGCAAATTTATTCTAACCGACAGCGGGGGGATACAGGAAGAATCAACTTTTAGAAGAGTGCCGTGTCTCACCTTACGTCCAAATACAGAACGTCCTTCGACTATTAAGATGGGCACGAACACGCTTGTTCCTTTTGACTTGGATGCGGTAAAGAAGCTGATGTATTCAATCGAAGAGGGGAATTATAAAACGGGAACGGTGCCACCCAAATGGGATGGCAAAGCCACGGTTCGAATCCTCAATATTATCAACCATGTTTTGAAGAATAAAAAATCTTTAAATAGCATGGCAATGCCAAGCCATGATAAACAATTGGAAAATCAAAAATATGCGAATCTATAAGTGCAAATTTTTAACAATTCATTTGTAAGAATAAAGAATGCAACTTGTGTAATAGAAATATCAAATAAGATTAACAAAATTATTTTCTAATGATCGATATAATTAAAAAAATATTTTACCTGTTGCCAAGGGGAGACGCTGTAAAAGTTGTTGCTCTTTTTCTAATGATGCTGTTGGCCGCTATTCTTGAACTTGCAGGTATTGGTATGATCCCCGCATTTGTAGCCGTGGTGGCCGTGCCGGATAAGATACTGGGTTTCAAACCGATCGAACCTATTTTTACCTATCTGGATATAAACAACGCACAGGAGCTGCTTCTTTTCGGTTCTATTGCCCTGGTTTTAATATTTATGTTAAAAAGTGCTTACATCGTGTTCTTCGGATATATTGAATCCCGGTATTTAAATAACCGGAGATATATTATTAGTAGAAGGATGATGAGTACTTACATGCAGGCTCCATATACCTTCCGTCTGAATAAAAATTCATCTGAACTCGTCAGAAATGTTAACGGAGAGGTAAACATAATTGTGAATAATATTCTTCAGGGATTGTTGAGAATTGCGAAGGACGGTTTTATGACAATTACCATCCTGGGTTTTCTTTTTTATTACGAACCGGTAATAACCCTGGTTGTGCTCATATTATCGGGGGTTGGCGCCGGCTCATTCATCTTCTTTACCCAAAAGAAGTTGAAACAGAATGGAGAAGAATTGCTTGAACACCGTCGCAATATGATAAAAGCAATATTTGAGGGTATCAGTGGGCTTAAAGATGCCAGAGTTTTAAACCGGGAAAAAGAATTCATAAGTCAGTTTAGTCGAGAAGCACGTGAAAGTGCAAATTTGAGCACTTATAACCGATTTATCATGCAAATACCCCGGCCTGTAGTGGAAACGACCGCAGTAATGGGAATGATGTTAATTTCGGTTCTAATGGTTTGGCAGGGACAAACCATGGGGACAATCCTTACTACCTTGACACTTTTTGCCATGGCCACTGTTCGATTAATGCCCGCTTTGCAGTCGATTAGCTCCAAGTATACCAGCTTACAATACAATATTGCTTCTTTAGATCCCGTGTATAATGACTTAAAACTATTGGAGAAAGAAGTACAACAACTACAGGAAGAGCGCAATAAGTCAAAGAAAATTGTATTCAAAGACAAGATTGAAATAAATAATCTTACTTACATTTATCCGAATTCCACAGAAAAAGCGCTGGACAATGTATCGGTAACAATTCCCAAAGGCAAAGCCATTGCGTTTGTCGGAGAATCCGGGGCCGGAAAAACAACCATGGTTGATCTATTGCTTGGCTTAATGAAACCGACCAAAGGAAATATATTAGTGGATAGTACTGATACTCATGAAGATATTTCGGGGTGGCAACAGAATATTGGGTACATACCTCAGTCTATATTTTTAGCTGATGACACTATTAGACGAAATATTGCATTCGGTTTACCTGAAAAGGAGATTGATGATGAAAAGATTAAAAAAGCTGTAGAATCAGCCCAGCTGAGTAACTTTCTAAGAAACTTGCCGGAGGGTTTGGAGACAAATATTGCGGAACATGGGGCACGTCTTTCCGGGGGCCAGCGACAAAGAGTGGGAATCGCCCGGGCCCTTTATCATAATCCCGAAGTACTGGTGATGGATGAGGCTACTTCGGCCCTGGATAATATAACAGAGCAACAGGTAACCAAGGCTATTGAAGCCCTGATCGGTGAAAGAACGATTATTATGATTGCTCATAGGCTAACAACGGTAATGAATTGTGACCGCCTCTACCTGATGGAGAATGGAAGAATCGTCCAGGAAGGCACCTATTCCGAATTGATAGAAAGAAGTTCGCTATTCAGGGAAATGGCTTTGGAGGCATAAAGAAACTAAAAATTTTACCATGGGACAAAGAATAACTGCCAGTTACTTTCAAAAGTATATAAATACCTTATTTCATACAGAAAGACTAAAATGGGTATTAATATTTAATTAGGATGATATTATGGGAATTAAAAAAAAGGTATTGGTCTATAATCATGTTTTTTTCTTGATAAGCGAAACTTTCGTTTATCAACAAGCTCGCGATCTGTCGCGAAATTTCAACGTTCATGTGCTGTCAAAGAAATTTATAAATCCGCATGGATTCGACTGTTCCATGTTTGATAAGCATGTAATAAAAAGGCCCAAATCTTTGATTGGCCGTGCATTTGGCAAATTGATCAGAAAGATGATAGGTACAAGCCTGGATGTGGACCTGACTTCTTTTCTTCGGTTAAGGAAGATATTAAAAAAGGGAAACTTTCTGGCTATTCATGCTCATTTTGGTCCCAATGCCATCGATATTCTGGGGTATGCAAAAGCCTATAATATTCCTCTCGTAGTCACATTTCACGGGCACGATGCATCACGCTTGTTAAAGAATAAAAAATATAAAGAGCGATTGCCCGAACTGTTCGAATATGCATCAGGGATCATCATTGTAAGTCGCCATATGATTCAGAATTTGGAACTTGATCCCTGGCTTGATAAAGTGTATGTAATACCCTGTTCCGTGGATCCTGAAAAATTTGTGGCCACATCAAATGGCAAATCATCGGATGTAGTTAAAATCGTACATTCGGGACGTATCGCCACTACAAAGGGGGTACCCGACTTGATCAGAGTGTTTTCCGAATTGGCAGACAAATATGACAATATCGAGCTTCATATTGCCGGTGACGGAAAAGAGCTGGAGTATTCCCAAGAGCTGGCAAAAGGGAGTGGGCATGATGATAAAATTACGTTCTATGGCAGAGTTTCGCAGGACAAAGTCAAAAAGCTGCTCAATGACTCCGATATTTTTGTACTTAACAGCCGTACCGATGATAAAGGTGATATGGAGGGTACACCGGTTACTATACTTGAAGCTATGTGTCTCAGTAAGCCTGTTGTGTCAACAATTCATGCCGGCATTCCAGATGTCATCCAGCATAGACAAAATGGGCTCCTCGCTAACGAATATGCGAATGATGAACTAAAAGCGTGTATAGAGCAGTTAATTCACAATGCAGCATTGAGAAAGCGCCTGGGTTTAGAAGGAAAAGCAACAGTTGATAAACACTACACCAACCTTGTGATCCAAGAAAAAATAAACAGGATTTTTGAAGGAATTTCCAATGGAAAATAATTAAATATAATTTTAAATGGTGCAAGTAAATGATAAAAGCATCCGTTGTCATTCCGGTTTATAATGAGGCTGTTGAACTTGAGAAGGTTTTGAATGCCCTAGAAAACCAAACGTTTTCACAAGAAAAGTTTGAAGTTATTGTTGTAGATAATGGTTCTACAGATAATACAGAAGAGTTGGTAAATCGGCATATGGGAGTCAAGTATATTTTACAGGTTGAATATCTAAATAGTTCCTATTCCAGCAGAAACAGAGGCATTGAAACATCAAAAGGTGAAGTGATCATTTTGCTGGACGGTACCGTAATACCGGAGGAAAAGTGGCTGGAAGAGGGGCTGAAATGCATGGAAAAAATGAATGCAGATATAGTTACCAGTAATGTACGTTTTGATTTTGAAGATAACGTGACGGGTGCCAAACTATACGATTCCAACAATGCGACCACAGAAAAACAAGTTAAAGAAAGAGGGGTGGCGGTGACCGCTTCATTATTTGTCAAAGCTGTCCTTTTTGATGAAATTGGAAAGTTCAAGGAAGGAGCTAAAACCGCTGAAGACGGTATATGGACATGGAAGGCTACGCATAAATATGGATACCGGCTGGAGTTCAGTACCAACTCGAGAGCTATTAAAAAAGCCAAAACGTTCCACAAATTGCTCAAGAAACAATGGAGAGAAGCAAAGGGATACCCGGTTTTCTGGAAATTACAGGGCATACGGCCCCCAATCTATAAAAAGCTCATAAAAAGTTTACTACCGTACCATCCCGGGAGGTTGAATAAGCTGCTACGAAACATCGATTTTGAGCCCGGTTTTATTCAAAAAGTGAGACTCTATTTTGTCGCCTGGGCGATATGGGTTACGATGTCGGTCGGCCATATTTATGGAATCTACTTGTTAAAACAAGAAGTACTTGAGAACGGTAGTAAGAAAAAAATGAAGAAAGAACTTGTTTAATATTCTAAAAAATTCGGTTGTAACGAAACGTGGCCAATAAAATTAACATACTGATTTCAACGATCGATTCAGGTATCAACAACCTTAATAATGTCATTCTTGATCCCCAAAAGAATGTGGAGTATATCGTTTCGCACCAATACACTGATGAAAAATTTAAAACGATTCCTGCTTTTTTGGAAAGAAGTGATGTCAGGGTCTCCCAAATTCAGGGGAAAGGAGTAACCAAATCAAGAAATAATGCTATCAGACTTGCAGACGGAGATATAGGCCTTTTTGCAGATGATGACGTTACCTATAGGGAAACTTATTTTGAATCGCTGAAACGGGCATTTGAACATAATCCGGACCTGGATGTGGCCCTGTTTAAAATTGAAACCGGTCCGAATCAACCCGAATATAAAAAATACCCTGGAGAGATTGTTCAATATAAAAATGCCCCTTCGGTCAGCACTATAGAGATCGGATTCCGAATAAAGAAAGTCAAAGAGAAAGACATTTGGTTTGATGAGCGTTTTGGAGCTGGGCAACCTCTCCTGATCGGATCGGATGAGAGGCTATTTGTTCAGGATTGTATTAACGCCGGTTTAAAGGTAAAATTTTTCCCGGAATACGTAGTCAGTCATCCTGTTGAGAGTACCGTAAAGAAAATTCCGAAATATGATAAACGCCTGATTTGGGTGACCGGGGGCGTTGACTGCCGGTTGAATGGCCCCGTAGCGTTGTTGAAGGCCTTTTTGGGAACGTTTAAAATTGTTCCAGATTTAATGAGAAATAACATCAATCCATTAACGTACTTCTACTATCTGCAGTAATGTATATTCCTAATATCCGCAAGGAATTTGTTTGCATAAGATATGACAATCTCAGGGGAGTTTTTTTTGGGTTTTTGTCTTCGTTCCTGGAAATCGAGTCAATTTTTACGGTGGATTGGTTCCCTTTTGGCCTGGAAAACAGCCCGTGGGGGTGAGATTTTCATCCCCACTGCAACGCCCGAGCGTTGCAGTGCTATAGCACGGAATGGAATCATTAGAGCAGCGTGGATGGTCGGAGGGGGGAGGCTCCTATTCCAGCAGCACCGCGTAATCTTTTTCGGTATAGAGCTTGAGGATGGCAAGCCTGCCCGATCGAATCCACTTACCCAGGCGGTAATAAACCGGAAAATGAATTTTTTGAGCCGGAATGTTGAATGCAACCAAGGTATGGTTTTGGAGTAGAGGCCAATGACGGGACTGTAGAAATTGGCAAGAATGGCCGAGAGTATCATATAAGCCGTATTTTCCGACAAAAACGAACAAGGCAACCTCGACCAGCCAACCTCGTTGTTCATCACATCAAAGAATCGCTCGGTAGGTGTAGGCTTGCTCGCTGAAGATATCCGGCTGGCAATCGCTGCGTTTGATTCGGCTTACCACCAACCGATAGGAGGCCTTCCCGCCAAACGGACGGAAGTCTGTAAGCTCGGCCACATCCATGTTCTGGATTCCCAGCTTTATCGGGTTCCAGCCGATCGTTTGGCCCGGATATAGAAGCAGCGGGAGTTGGCTTGGACCACCTCCACAACGTCCTGCTGGTAAGAGGCTGAATCGGCGCAGAAGCAGGCGATGGTTATCTGATTGCCAGCCAGATGTTGGAAAGCCCTTGCAAGGATCTGGTCCTGTTTGTATTTGGCCTGACTGTTGCCGTTTCGGCCCTCGATGTGGACGGGCATATTGTTAATGGATGCAATGCCCGGCTGGTAGCCATGACACTTTTTATAGGTTTTGGCGGCATCCCACTTTTGGATGGGGATGACCTGATTATCATAGTTCAGCTCATAGGTTCTATCGGTGCTGAGTTGTCCTGTGGTCCGTAAGGCTTTCACCATCAGCTCGTTGAGGGGAGCATTGATGTTGAACTGATGGGTGACCCCACTATCTGGATTGATCAACTCCGTTGAGTTGCAGCTTAGCCCCTTGATCCTGTGCAGCAGGGTATCGGCACTGCAAACGGGCATGCCCCTCACCTGGCTAAGAGGCTTCCTGAGGTGAACATTGAGGTCTTCGGCACAGTCCCCCCGGCAAAGAAAATCCCCATGTGATTGGCCACAATATCACTATAGGAAAATCCAACGGTTTTAACTCTGTCTCGCAATTGCCGGTCAATTAATCGGGCAAGGCCCGACTGGTGAAAACTCTTAAAACAAAAATTAAATCCTCCGCAAGGTGTGATCTTTTCCGTTGATTTGGTAATATACATGCTCTTCTTTAGATTGGGTGATAATAACTAAATAAGTGAAGATTACTGAGCCAAAAAAGCCTAAATACAATATATTTAGCCACTTTTTTGGCTCTTTTTATATATTGTCTGCGGATTAAGGAATTATTTTATTATATCTTGCTTTACTATATCGACTAACTAAGAAATCAATGATTAATAATTTGCAAGTGTACAAAAAAGATATTTTCAACCTATTAAACAGTTTTTTTGATAAAATATTTATCATTACTCTTAAGAAGAGTACGGACAGGCATTCATTATTTAGAGACTTATTTGATGGTTTAGATTATGATATCCTTTGGGGGGTAAATGGTAAAGAGCTTGACTTAGATGAGCTCAATAATAAAGGTGTGATTGACTTAGAAAAGCAAATTGAGCTTCTTGGGAAACCCTTAACCAAGGGGGAAATAGGTTGTGCCTTATCCCATTTAAATGTATATAGAACAATATTGGACGAAGGATATAAAAATGCACTTGTTTTCGAGGATGATATTCGATTAAGTAACAATGATTTAAAAGATTTGTATAGCTCCTTGAAATTATCACTTGAAGAGCTCCCCGATGATTGGGAATTTTTATATTTGGGTTATGCGGCTAACAATAGCAAAGTAACACTCCCAGTTTATCTCAGAACATGGATAATCTATCCATTACTATCGGTTTTCAATTTCAAACGTTTTAAACCTGCTAAATTTCGTCGAAGATACCCAAGAAAATTTTCTGCTAATTTACAACGAGCAGGTTATCACTACAGAATTCACTCTTACGGAATAACTTCTAAAGGAGCTCAAAAAATCATAGATTTCCAATCTCCCATAATTAGAGCTGCAGATAATGCTATTTCAGAAATGTGTAGCCTAGGTTTAATCAATGCTTTCAGGCTTAAAAAACGAATTTTCTTTCAAAATCGTGATCTGGATACAACTATTGAGGACAGGTATGTTTAATTTTTAAACATGAAAAAATATATTATTAAGAATAACACTATTTAGTGTCAGTAAGAAAACACCTCATTTTTAGGAAAAATCCAATTTTTTTCCACCAACCTTTCGCCTTAAAACGGGTTCGTTGACGGACATAGGGGGAATGTTTTGAAGTGAGTTCGGAACATACCCCAATTTGTTGATTTTTTTGACCATTACGCTCACCTGCAGACGCACCTCTTCCATAAAAACGGTGGATATGTGAATCATTCCGGGGATTGCGATGGATCAGGCCGCTTTTTGGCGGTGTGGCTTCTCCCGGCATTGGCGCTGCAACTCCCGTCTGATCTTATGCAGGTTGTAGGCGGTGATGGCCAGGCTCACGTAGCGGGTAAAGTTGTCCTGGGTGCGATCCGGGCACCGGTCCAGCCCGCGATGCTCCAACTCGTTGATGTTGGACTCGACGGCGCTGTGTTTGTTTTTGAGTGCTTTGAAGGCCGGGGCAGATTCAAGGGCTTTTTCGGGCTGGCTACGCTTGCCTTTCTTAGGCATAATCACCTGCGGAATCCAGACCTCCAGCTCCGATTTATCACCCATATCCGAGAAGCCTTTATCCACACTCAGGTTCTGTTTGGGGTATTTTGGCTTCAAACGCCCGGCAATCTCCAGGGGCAACTCGCTGTCAGCCTGCCGCTCGGCCAACTGCCAGTCGACCACCAGGTGGTACTGATCGCTGGTGACGGCCAGTTTTTTTCCAAACTCCACGCTGGGGTTGCGCTTGCCTTTTTTGATGAGCTTGGTCTAGGGCAAAAAATGGAAAACACTTTCTCCGAGTGGGGGATCTTCTCCTCTTTGATCAGACGCCGCTACACCAGATCGATGTGTTTACCGAGCATTTGATGGTAATAGTCCAGCGGCTCCCCTTGTGCCAGATCCACCGGATTGGCATTCCGGCGGGCATACTCGACTTTCTTCTCCAGGGCCCGGGCCGCCGTTTGCACCCGCTGTTTTTTGTTGGCCCCTCCGCCCACGCTGGCCTTGCCGGTCGCCCGCATCAGTCCCTTCAGGCGACGTTTCCAGCTTTTACTCTTGCGCCAGCCGCCGATGGGCAGATTCCCGGCAATATCGATGCATTTGCGGGCGCTGTCCCACAACAGGTTATAGTCGGTGGGTAAGACGCCTAAAATGCCTCGAAGTAAGTTGCTGTCGTTGGACATGAAATGCAGTTGGTCGTAGGACAAATCCAAACACAGACGAACCTGGCCCAACACAAAGATCTCCCACAGGCTCATCCCGGGACGCCCGGTTGACTTCTTGGCGGCGAAGATCATTTTTGTGAGCAGGGTGAAAATCCGCCGGTTCCACTCCGGGTAGGTGTAGATGTACTGGAGAGACTCCATCAAAGCGGCCATGTGAGCACGGGTTTTGGCCGGAATTTCGACTTGATCGATGGGGGTGCAGCCCAAGCTCAGTTGGGCCTCGAATCGCAGGCGCATAATGGAAAATTAGATGTTATTTTTGTTCGAATCGGAACCCTGAAACATGCCCCGAAAGCACCCAAGGGCAGCTTGGCTAAATATACCCCTTTTGATTCAAACCTGCCAAACCCGAACAATCCCGCTTAACTGTATCAAAACTCCTGTTTTTTAGTTTTCTTACAGATACTATTTAGGATGAATGGTTTCACCCAAATAAGTGAAATAATCCGAGCCATAAAAGCCTGAATACAAGAAATTCAGCTCCTTTTTTGGCTCTTTTTATATATTGCTTGCGGATTTTAGGTATATTCTAAAAACAAACAGAAGATATTTTCAAAAGTAGAATTGAGTTTTATTCAATCCAATAATGTTTAAAATTAATCTTAGGGTGAGGCAACCTTGCCTATTATAGTTGTTCCATCCTCAATAATTTTGAAAATCTTATTATAAATTTTTTAAAAAAGTTTTTGAGTGAAGCGAGGCTAAAATTTAATGGGACAATCCACTATCACTAAATCATTAAGATAATCTCTATTCTTTGAATTAATGAATTAATACTGCCTAAGTATCCACAGTACTTATTATTATATTGAAATCTTCGATAGTATCTACATTCATATAAAAATATCCTAAAATTACGGATTTAGCAGCTTTTAGGCCTGTCTTTATACTACTATTATAATTTACCCAACTTAAAGTTCCCTTTCGACCTAGTAGGTTCATTTTTATAATTGGATTAAATGGATTTACTCTCCACTCATCATGCAAGTCATTTGAGTAATATAAGTTCAGGATCTTACAGAGAAACAAACATTCACTAACAGTTACTGAATTATTTCAAATTTATAATGAAATTCTTAAGGATTAAAATGAGTAATTTTCGCTAAACTATTCGGGTAAAAATTACTCGAATATCCTTTCATCAGTATTTTTTGAGAAGTATATGATAGAGCCTGAGAAGCCCCAAAGCTGGTTTAATTACGTTGGGTAAGAATTCTGAGAATAAACAACGACTGGCATACTTATTGAATTATTTTAAAATAAACTGGCACAATGTAATTTTTAATTTTAAACCTTCAGGGGTACCGAGAGATGAAAGCAGTTATACTTGCGGGTGGTTATGGAACAAGACTAAGCGAGGAGACCTACATCAGACCCAAGCCAATGGTAGAAATCGGAGGACAGCCCATTCTCTGGCACATTATGAAAATTTATTCCCATTTTGGAATCGATGAATTTATCATCTGTTGTGGGTATAAGGGATCGACGATAAAAGACTACTTTGCAAACTATTTTATACACCGATCGGATGTCACATTTGACATGGATAAGCATAACATGAAAATCCATCAAAATAATGTAGAACCATGGAAAGTAACCCTGGTTGATACGGGAGATGGTACTATGACCGGCGGGCGTCTAAAAAGGGTGAAAGACTATCTCGGTTCCGAAACATTCTGTATGACCTATGGGGATGGCGTCAGTAATGTAAATATAGCTGAGCTTATTCAATTCCACAAAGACCAGGGAAGGTTAGCTACCCTGACAGCGGTACAGGAACCCGGGCGTTTTGGTGTCTTTAAGCTGGACGACGGCGATGTTCAGGTAAATTCATTCCAGGAAAAACCGTTCGGGGCGGGAGCTTGGATAAATGGCGGCTTTTTCGTGCTGGAACCCGAGGTTATCGATTATATCAAGGGAGATGAAACCGTATGGGAGCAAGAACCACTGAGAAAACTGGCCCGAAGTGGAGAACTTGTTGCATATAAGCACTCAGATTTTTGGCAGCCTATGGATACGCTGCGCGACAAAAAGGTCCTTGAAGAGTACTGGAGTTCCGAAAATCCCCCATGGAGAATTTGGTCCGAACGGAAAAGAGAAATTATTACTGATTCTCATGAATACGCAGTGAAGCATAATAAGATAAAAGTATAATAATATAACGAAGATTTTTAGAAGGTAGAACATATCTTCCTGGATAAGACCTTGTTTATGATACATCTGAATTTAAATTCGCACCTCGGAAATTATGGGATTAAATAAGAATTTTTGGAAAAATAAAAAGGTTTTGGTAACCGGACATACCGGTTTTAAAGGGAGTTGGTTAACATACTGGTTGCTGAAAATGGGAGCAAGGATCAAAGGCATTTCGCTTCCTCCTGCTACTGATCCAAGTATGTATAATCTTGTATTTACAGAACACGATTTAGAATCGGTTTTTGGAGATATAAGAGACTTGGATTTTTTAAAGAAAGCAATAAAAAAGTTTGAACCTGATATTATTATTCATATGGCCGCTTTAACTATTGTGCGCGAGTCATATGAAAATCCAATTGAGACATTACAAACAAATGTCATGGGGACCGCTAACATTCTGGAAACTGTCAAAACATTAAAAAATGTCCGGGCAGTACTTTGCATCACCAGTGACAAATGTTATGAAAATAGAGAATGGCATTGGAAATACAGAGAGGATGACCCAATGGGAGGTTGGGATCCGTATTCTGCCAGTAAAGGATGTGCAGAATTAGTCGTTTCTTCATATCGAAGATCTTTTTTCCCGAGAGAAAAATACAATAGCCATGGTGTTGCGATTGCTACTGCAAGAGCCGGTAATGTTATAGGAGGAGGCGATTGGAGCAGAGATCGTTTAATTCCAGACTGTATCAGAGCATTTTCTAAACAAGAGGAGGTGATTATTAGAAATCCCGATGCCATTAGACCCTGGCAATATATTCTTGATCTGCTTCATGGATACCTTCTGCTGGTAGAAAATCTATATACCGAAGGAACCATTTATGATGGTCCTTGGAATTTTGGTCCCAATGATGAAGATGAAAAATCTGTCAAATCCATTTTGGATTATTTAACCAGTCATTGGGGAAATAATGTTAGCTGGAGATTAGACGATAATCATAACCCGCATGAGGCCTTATACTTAAAATTGGATAGTTCGAAATCAAGATTTGAGTTAAAATGGACACCCAGATTAGGGTTAGAAGAAGTCTTGGATTCCGTTATTGAATGGTATCAAGCCCATTATAATGGTGATGGAATAATAAGGGAAGTGACGGATAGACAAATTCAAAATTTTGAAAAACTGATTTAAAACCAAAATAAGCTAATAAAACTAACAATACCTTTTAAGTGTTGGCGAAAAATATTCTCGAAAAATGAAATTCATAAAGACTGATTTAAAAGATGCTTATATCATCGAGCTTGAAAAAAAAGAGGATAATCGTGGATTTTTTGCACGTGCCTGGTGTACTAAAGAATTTAAACAAAATAGATTGCAGAGTAATATAGTACAATGTAATATATCATATACTAATACCAAGGGATCAATAAGGGGTATGCATTTTCAGCTTCGACCTTATCAGGAAGTGAAGCTGATTCGATGTATATCAGGCGAGGTATATGATGTTATTATAGATTTGAGAAAAGAATCTCCTACTTATAAAAAATGGCAAGGCGTAAAATTATCAGACCATAATTATAAGATGCTTTATGTACCTAAGGGTTTTGCCCATGGGTTCCAAACTCTTAAAAGCAATTCGGTTGTTTTCTATGCAGTATCGGAATTCTATCATCCTGAAGCAGAAAAGGGGATTAGATGGAATGATCCTGCCTTTAATATAGCATGGCCTTTGGAAGCAACTGAAATTTCGGAAAGGGATGAAAGTCATCCTGATTTTGAAGAAAACCATTTAATCACAAAATAAAATATTTAAGAGATGATAATCGTAGATACGGCACTTGAAAAGCTGCAGGATGAAGGGAAGCCTATTAAATTGGGCATTATTGGAGCTGGGTATATGGGAAAGCTGATAACATTGAATATTACCACAGCGATGAAAGGTATACAGGTGGCAGCTATTTCGAATAGAACTATTTCTAAAGCGAAGAAAGCATATGAGTTATCTGGTATATCTGATTACGTTGTTGCAGAGAATATAACACAGCTGGAAAAGTCGATTGACTCCGGGGGATACGCCGTAACAAATGATCCGATATTGTTATGCCGTGCCAAAGGTATAGATGCCGTTATAGATGCAACATGGGCACTTGAATTTGGTACCCAAATAGCGGTGAAATGCTTTGAAAATCGCAAACACCTAATAACGCTCAACGCCGACCTGGATGCAACGGTTGGGCCAATTTTAAAAGTTTATGCTGATCGTTCAAACGTAATTTATACCGGTATGGATGGGGATCAACCGGGAGCTATTATGAACTTGTTAAGATTTGTCAAAACAATTGGCTACAAACCGGTACTTGCAGGAAATATTAAAGGACTTCAGGATCCATACAGAAATCCTGACACACAACGAGAGTTTGCTAAAAAGCATCATCAAGAGCCTAAAATGATCACCTCTTTTGCTGACGGCACCAAAATCTCAATGGAGATGGTACAAGTTGCAAATGCCACCGGATTCAAGGTGGGAAAGCGGGGCATGTATGGATTTAAGGCCAATCATGTTAAAGATGCACTCAATCTATTTCCTCAAAATGAAATGTTAAACGGCGGGCTTGTTGATTATGTCTTAGGTGCAGAACCCGGACCTGGTGTATTTGTAATCGGATACAATGACCATCCAGTTAAACAACAGTTTATGAAGTATGTGAAAATGGGAGATGGACCATTTTATCTGTTTTATACGCCATATCACCTTGCGGCTTATGAAGTTCCACTTACGGCAGCACGTGCTGTTTTATTTAATGATGCTACGATTACACCAGCCGGAGCTCCAGTATGCGGAGTTATTAGTATTGCCAAGAAAGATCTAGAAAAAGGTGACGTTCTCGATGGAGCAGGTGGATTTACGGTTTACGGGGAGATTGAAAATCAAGAGATAATCCATACTGATAATCTGTTACCAATGGGTTTAGCTGATGGATGTATCCTTACTAGAAATATTGATATAGATCAACCCATCACCTTTGATGATGTTCAACTCCCTGAAAATAGACTCATTGACAGATTGTATAAAGAACAATTAGCTCATTTTAAGATTAACTCTAAAAATATGATATCAATAGAATAAAGAGAGGATATACTTATGGCGACCCTGGAAGATAATAAAAATATGTGGGAACTTGATGTTGTTTGGAAATATGGAGGCGAACAGTGGTCGATGGCTTGGGGCGGGCCCCGTATGCAATGGTATGGGTCGATCATGCCTCGAATACACCGGTATATTCCAGCAAATACGATCCTCGAAATTGGATCCGGGTATGGTCGTTTCAGTCAGTTTCTGAAAGATTATGCGGAAAACCTGATTCTGGTGGATATATCAGAGAAGGGGATTGAGGCATGTAAGTCCAGATTTTCTGATGAAAAACATATTTATTGTTTCGTGAACGACGGTAAATCGTTAGATATGATCCATGATAATTCTGTTGATTTTATTTTTACACACGATGCCCTGGTATTTGTTGAGGAAGATGTTATGGCAGAATATATCAGGCAATTTGCTAAAAAATTAACTAAAGACGGTGTAGCTTTTATTCATCATTCCAATCTGGGCACCTATTGGTCCTTCTCAAATTTATCTCACAAAGCAACGAAGCTGCTTCAAGAAATAAACATACTTGAGGAAGATCACTGGAGAGCCCGATCGGTTTCAGCTGAAAAAGTGAAAGAAATGTGTCATGAATTCGGTTTAGAAAGCATCACGCAAGAACCAGTTGTGTATTTTACCAAGAAAACGTTTGTCGATTGCTATTCTGTTTTAGTACACAAGGATTCAAAATGGTTCCAGGAACCAAAAATATTTCGGAACAGATCGTTCATGAAGGAAGCAGAAAACCTCAGGCGTTTGTCAAAATACTATGGACTTCCTTATGAAAAGAGAAGTAATAAGCCTATTAATGATCTCGAAGTTTTAAATGAAAAAATTAAAAGTGGCGAAGTTTATAATATATAAATGCTTATATGTTATCCAATTAAATAAATATATTAAATCATAATTTAAACTTTATTCTTATTATGGATTTTGCAAAATCAAGAGATCTGCAGAAAAAGGCTCATGAGTTAATCCCGGGTGGTTGTCATACCTATGCGAAGGGCGATGATCAATATCCGGAAAATGCCCCTGGATTTATTGAGCGAGGTGAGGGTTCTCATGTATTTGATGTAGATGGAAATGAATTTATCGAATATGGAATGGGGTTGCGTTCTGTAACACTGGGCCATGGTTTTAAGAGGGTAGCCGATGCAGCTTATCATGCAAGCCTGAATGGCACAAATTTTGTTCGTCCTTCAAGAATTGAGGTGGAATTGGCCGAAGAAATGCTCTCATTATTTCCGCATTGTGAAATGATCAAATTTGGAAAAAACGGATCGGATGCAACAAATGCGGCTGTTAAACTCTCCCGTGCATATACCGGCAGAGATTTAGTTGCTGTACCGACTAATCAACCGTTTTTCTCTGTAGATGACTGGTTTATCGGTTCAACACCGATGAATGCCGGAATTCCACAAAAAGTCAGAGATTTAACGATACATTTTACATACAATGATATCGAGAGTGTGAAAAAAATGTTTGATAAGTATCCGGATCAGATTGCGTGTCTGATAATGGAGCCTGCGAAATATGAGGATCCTGCTGACGATTTTTTACAAAAGACAAAAGAGCTTTGTCATAAAAACGGTGCAGTTTTCATTCTTGATGAAATGATTACAGGATTCAGATGGCATTTAAGTGGTGCTCAAAAGTATTACGGGATTGAAGCTGATTTGTGCACCTTTGGCAAAGCAATGGCTAATGGTTTTTCAGTGTCGGCGTTAATGGGAAAAAAGGAATTGATGGAAGCTGGAGGATTGTATCATAACAAGGAAAAAGTATTCCTTCTATCCCTGACTCACGGTTCTGAAACAGGATCACTGGCAGCAGCTCTTGAAACTATAAAAGTTTATAAAGAGGAAGATGTTATTGACTATATGTGGCAAATCGGAAAAAAACTTAAAACGGAATTAAAATCAGTAATTGAAGAATTAAATCTCCAGGAATTTGTTCCAATTATTGGAAAACCTCCCTGCTTGGTTTTCGGAACTAGAGATGCAGAAAAAAAACCTTCTCAACCTTTCCGTACTCTATTTATGCAGGAAACAATTAAACGTGGGCTTTTGATGCCGTCATTAATTGTAAGTTATGCTCATTCCGAAAAGGATATAGAAAAGACTGTAGAAGGAATAGGTGAAGCACTTATTGTATATAAAAAAGCTTTAAATGAGGGGGTTGAGAAATACCTTGAAGGTCGATCTGTGCAGCCTGCAATCAGAAAATATAACTAATATTTTTCTTGGTTTACATAAAGATGAGGTAACACAAATTGGTTACATCAATAGAAATAATATTTATCATTTAACGAGATGAGCAAACCTTTAATAACTATAGCCATACCGACCTATAACAGGGCGGATAAGTATTTACGTCAAACTATTGAATGCGCAATCAATCAGACTTATGAGAATATTGAAATTTTAATTTCTGATAATAATTCAAATGATCACACCCCCGAAGTTGTCCGATCTTTTTCGGATCCGCGGATTAAATACTACAGACAAGAGAGTAATCTTGGAGGATTTGGAAACTGGAATTTTTTACTTGATCAAGCCCGGGGAGACTATTTTCATCTATATCATGATGATGACCAAATAGACATAGATTTTATTGAAACCTGTATGAAAGGAGCTGATTACAGGAAGGAGCTTGCAATTATCATGACAGGTAGCCGGGTTATTGACGAGATTAACAACGTTGTGCGCGAAAATTTGAATACGGTGCAGGGCTTTTCTATTGAAGATTTCATATTAGCCTGGTATCAAAGCAGGATCAATATTTATTTATGCAGTACGCTATTTGGTACAGAAATTCTCAAAAGTATAGGAGGGTTTGAAAGAAAATACGATCATTATGATGATGTTGCCGCCCATTTTAAATGTACTGCGGCTGGCGAAAGAGTCGATATTTCGGATGTTAAAGCAAGTTTCAGACATCATGATGAGTCTATTACAAGCAATACAAGCAGCGTAAAAATCAATGCCTGGATTCGTGACTCAAAATTGCTGTTAAATCTTGCACTGTCGTTGGCCCCCGATAAAAATAAGGAAATCACAAAATTTGGGCAGCAAAGTTCGGCAATGAACATGTATATGTATGCCAGCGAAATAGCATCCAAGAAAGACAGATTGAAAGCTTTTTTAAAAATTTATAAAGCATTTGGATTCAGGCATCTCCCTCCACTGAAATACGCGAATGAACTCATTCCATTTTTGGGTTATTTTTTTCATCCTTATAGGGGAATGAGTCTCTTAAAGGCAAGGATGCTAAAAGATATATAGCCAATAAAATTCATTGAATTTTTGGATTCAGTATTAATAAACGATACTTCACAGAAAATAAATTTATTTATAAGACAAGTATTTATTTAGTTCTCATTTTCATGAAAATTAAAAATTTTATATCGCTATGAATATAGACCACTTAGTAAATTTTATGATAGTGGGAGCCCAAAAATGTGGGACAACAACACTCACTGAAATGCTCCGAGGTCATCCCTCATTGGTTTGCTGCGATGTAAAAGAACCTATGTTTTTCTGTTCTAGTAAAAACTGGCAGGATGAGATTTCAGATTATCATTCATTATACAAATGGAAAGAGGGAGCTCTACACTTTGAAGCCTCCACCTCTTATACTTTTTTCCCTTATCAGGAGAACAAAAATGTTTGGAAAATACTTCATGCCTATAATCCGAATCTCAAGATTATATATATAGTTAGAAATCCTATCGATAGAATAATTTCTGGTTATATGCATGCTTACGAACAGGGTTATATAGATGATGAAATCGAAAAGGCAGTTGTTGAAAATCCTTTTTTTTTAAATTTGTCTCAATATGCAACGCAAATTAAGCCTTTTTTAGATCTGTTTGGGGATGATCAGGTGCTTATACTTTTTTTCGAAGATCTAATCAAAGATCCAACTATAATTATTAATCAAATTTCCAGCTTTTTAAATATCCCGTCTAATGAGTTCGGGGATATTAAAAATTTTCATTCTAACAAATCTGTTGGGGGATTTAAAATTCATCATCAATTTTCCAATCCCGGCCTTTTTCTCAGAATAGTTCGGCGATTACTGCCCTCTTTATGGGATTACCTCACCGACAACTCTGCCAGAGCTTTTACGGAAAAGCCCAAACTGACTCGTCAATACCAGGAAATTATACTTCACTTTTTGAGGCATGAGATTGTAGAACTAGAGGAAATGACAGGCAGAGATTTAAGTAGTTGGAGACAAATCCACAACACTAAAGATAGTATCAATTCCGACGCATTATTTATTGAAAAAACTAAAATGCTCGGTAACAAAGTTTAATCCTGAGAGAATCTGGCTATCTATGCTATCTTCTATTATAAGAGAACGTCGCAAAGCCATGCTTTTTCCCCAATCACTTACCCTATAAGCATTGAAGATTGATCAAAATCCTTGGTTTTTACAAAGCCCTCTATAAGTTGGGTGCAATTTTTATACAAATTACATGTGAAATATCCGGATTTTAACATTTTATAGTTATTGGTAGCGGCTGGAAGTATGAGCTAACAAGATATTTTTACTAGATCCGATGAGTAATAATTACGCAGATTCTTTTAAATATCAGGCATGAACTTTAAAGTAGAGCAATAATTTAAAAGAGGACAGTAGATATTACTAAAATATCGAAACAGCAAAATTATAGTAAAGTTATCAGTACACAGTTATAGCTTTTTGAAAAGAGACGAAATTAAATATAAATGCTCATCAACTACCCACCAACAATTAAGGAAGAAATGCGGCACAATTTTTGAATTCTAAAACGTGGTTACAGCTTTGAGTATCTGTGTCAATATTCATCAAGGATTATGAAAAAAATTCTAATAATATCTAAGTCGTTTTTTCCTATAAATTCCCCACGCTCGTTCCGTACTACAGAACTGGTTAAGGTGTTTGCTCGCCAGGGGCATAAGGTCACGTTGCTTACGGTAAAAAACGATGAAGTGCACGTTCCGTTTGAAAAAGAACACGGTATTACTATTAAAGATCTTGGGAGACTCAGGTTACCAAATATAAATTTAAAGAGGAGCAGCGGTTTTAAAAGATTAATTAAGAGAGGATTGCGGAGAGGATTACTTCAGCTTTTTGAATATCCCGATATCGAATTGATGTACCGGGTGAAACAGGCATTAAAAGAAGAATCGGGGTATGATTTAATGATTTCCATAGCGGTCCCTCACCCCATACATTGGGGAGTTGCTTGGGCATGGAGAATAGAGAATCCCATAGCTGATTTATGGGTGGCCGATTGTGGGGATCCCTATATGGGGGCGACCATGGATTCGTTTAACAAAATGTTCTATTTCGAATATTTTGAGAAGTATTTCTGTCGTAAAGCGGACTATATAACAGTGCCCTTGGAAAAGGCAAAGGATGGATACTACCCGGAATTCAGAGATAAAATAAGGGTGATCCCTCAGGGATTTAATTTTGATGAAGTACATATCGATTATAAGTCCTATATCCCCAATGCAGTCCCTACTTTTGCCTATGCTGGTGGATTTATCCCGGGTGGGAGGGATCCACGGCCATTTCTGGAGTATCTCGTCAGTCTTAATCAAGATTTTAAATTTATTCTCTATACCAAGAATAGGAGTCTGATTGAACCCTGGCTTGAAAGATCAAACGGTCGGATTGAAATCCGGGACTATATGCCAAGAACGGAGCTGCTGAAAATTCTTGCAAAGATGGATTTTTTGGTCAATTTCGAAAATCAGTCACCCCTGCAAATGCCCAGCAAGCTTATTGACTACTATCTGGCCGGCCGGCCGGTGCTGAATATTTCGAGCGAAACGATAGACACTAATGCAGTTAACTGTTTCTTGGTCGGAAACTATGAGCACCAGTTTTGTTATGATGGAATTGATCAATACCGCATCGAAAACGTATGTAAAGAGTTTTTAGCATTGTACACAGAACGTAATAAAAGAAGTAGTGTTAAAATATGAAGTCATATAACGATAAATCGGCATTCTATGCTGTATTAGTGTTCCTGATATGGCCACTGTTGGGTTTAATTTCGGCTTTTAAAAATTACCGGAGCAGATGGGCTAAAAATGTGTTATGGGCTTTTATTGCCTTTTATGGTTTTGCTTTTGCTATCAGTTCTGAAAGTGAGAATTCTGATATTGTACGATACGTGAAGGAATACCAAGATTTGCATAAAGTCGAGATGACTGTAGTGTCTGCTGAAAACTATTTTAAGGAAAGTGGTGAAATAGATGTTGCCCAATCTATAATTGCTATCGTGTTATCAAGGCTTACCGATAAACAGTCCATATTAATGTTAGTATATGGGGGTATCTTCGGTTTTTTCTTTTCTCGGAATATGTGGTTCGTCTTATCACATATTAAGGGTAAAGTGAAACCTATTACGATTATTTTATTTGCTTGTTTTTTTCTGGTAGTACCGATTTGGAATATAAACGGATTCAGGTTTTGGACCGCCTCTCATATGTTTATTTATGGGGTATTGCCGTACCTGTTTGAAGGAAATAAAAAAGGACTTTTTCTATGCATTATGACTGTGTTGGTACATTTTGCATTTATTGTACCGGTTGGAATATTACTTGGCTATCTTTTGGTGGGAAACCGATTGACCCCATTTTTCATTTTTTTCATGGTATCTTTTTTCTTTTCACAGATAAATCTTACTGTTTTTAATAATGCAATTGAGAGCTATGCTCCAGAGATCGTTCAAGAAAGAACCTCTAGTTACCGTTCTGCAGAAAAGGTAGAAGACTTCAGGAAAGGGGCCGTAAAAAAGGATAAGGTATGGTATGCTGTGTGGTATAATCGTGCCTTAGGTTGGTCTGTGATGGGTTTTTTGGTGGTATTATTTTTTAAAGGGAGACCTTTTTTTATGGAGAATAAGAGATGGCTCAGCCTTTTTTCCTTTACGCTTCTATATAGCGGAATGGCTAATTTTCTCAGTTCAATACCTTCGGGTGGGCGATATAGGTCTATTGCCCTCCTATTAGCACTGCCCCTGATAATCTTGTATATCCAAAATCAGAAACAGGAGACCGTTATGGAACGGTTCGTTTGGGCTGCAATTCCTGCATTATTGCTTTTTATAGTTGTTTCTACACGAATAGGGCTCTATTCGATGAGTGCTACCGCCGTATTAGGAAACCCTGTCATCGCTTTTTTTCTGGATGGGGAGAATATTTCTCTTAACGACGTAATGAAAATGGTTCTATAATTGGATTAAGTTATATGTTGAAAAATATACGAAAAACATTTGGCAGGTATCTAATAAACATCCCGGGGTGGAGAACGGATCGGAAAATCGTAGTTTTCGAATCTGATGATTGGGGAAGTATTAGAATGCCCTCGAAAAGTGTATATAAAAAATGCTTGGATGCTGGGTATAGAGTAGATCAAATAGCTTATGAGCGATTTGACAGTTTGGCAAGTGAAGATGATTTAGAACTACTTTTTGAAGTATTAAGTACTTATACCGATAAAATGGACAATCCAGCTGTATTTACAGCGAATATACTCACTTCCAATCCAGATTTTGATAAAATAAAAAAGAATGGATATCAAGAGTATTTCTATGAAATGATAACCGATACATTTAAGAAGTATCCTAACCATTCGAACTGTCTTAATCTTTGGAAGAATGGCAAGGAGAATGGGGTTTTTTATCCCCAATCTCATGGAAGAGAGCATTTAAATGTATCCCTTTTCATGAGGTCGCTTCAGGCAGGAGACAAGGATGCGCTTTTTGGTTTTAACCATGAAATGCCGGGTTGTATACCTAAAGAGAATCCGGGGCGGGGCAATAAATATGTCGAATCCCTACGATATAATAGTAAACAGGATAAAAGAGAAAAATTGTCAATAATTATTAAAGGATTAAAATTATTCGAAAGCCTGATGGGATATTATTCAATAACATTTATTCCACCAAATTATATATGGAGCTCTGATTACGATGAATCGATGTTTCAAGAAGGAGTTCTTTTTTATCAAGGCCATCGAAAAATGAAAGAACCTGTCTTTGATGGTAGTTATAAATTTCACAACCGAATATTGGGTAAAAAAAATAAATTTGGGCAGCGATGTTTAGTACGTAATGCAACTTTTGAACCGGCTATGCATAATTCTGGCTCAGATCCCGTTAATAGATGTCTAAAAGATATATCTATTGCTTTTAGAATGAATAAACCTGCTATTATATCATCACACAGATTAAATTATGTTGGCTTTATTGATGAAAGAAACAGGGATAATAGCTTGAGGAAGCTTGAAAATTTGCTTTCTCAAATTAGAAAAAAATGGCCTGAAATTGAATTTTTATCATCAGTAGAACTTGGCGAAATGATATCAGAATAGTGGTTGAGAATGGAAGAGATAACAAAAAAAATAATAAACAATCGTCACCTTCGTCTTGGGAGGAGGTTTAAAAATTTGTTTCGTTATTACTTATGGAAAAGAGGAGCCAAAAAGTCTTGGAGTGATAGACATCAAAAAGTCTTCAGTTTAAACAGTAGTTACAAGAGAAAGTGTGATACTGCTATAGAGTATGATCATCAAAAAAAATGGTCTTCATTTAGAAAGAAAGTCGACTTAAATACACTGAGAATTTGTAAGAATATATCAGGCTATGCAGATTCCAGAATTATACCTGAAGATATTTTTGTATCAGATATTGAGCCATCTTTGATGATAGATAAATCGGTTTATTTGTTAAGCCACAAGAGTTTTTATAATAAATGGTTTCCGAATGGGATCTTTCCAGAAGATATTTTTCACTGTATTGGGGGACAATATCTTGATTCAGATTTGAACCCAATTTCTATAGATGGGCTGGAAAAAATGGCTAAAAACCTTTCCTATCCTGTAGTTATGAAACCCAACTGGAATTCTTTTGGTGGAAAGGATATACATTTTATTGAGAGTGATAAGAAGCTTTTGGATTTGTGCAGTAGAGGCAACGATTTTGTTGTCCAAAAACAAATTATACAGCACGATTTTTTTGATAAATATAATCCGATCGGACTTAATACTATTAGAGTGTATGCTTATAAATCTGTAAAAGATGATAGTTGCCATATTATAAATATGGCTCTTAGAATGGGAAAGGGAGGTTCATTAGATAATGAGACGGCTGGGGGTATACACACATTTATAAATCAAGAGGGATTCTTGAACAATTATGCTGTTGATAAATATGGAAGTAAATACGACAAGCATCCCGATACCAGTTATTCGTTCGATGAAAAAATTCCTGAAGTGGATAAGCTGAAGAAGCTTGCGGTTAAAATTGCTACACAAGTTTATTTAACTCGAATTGTGGGTTTAGATATGTGCTACGACAAAGAGGGGAACTGGAGAGTGATCGAAGTAAATACAAAAGGTCATACTACCCGCTTTTCTCAATATGGGGGACAACCGTTTTTTGGAGAATTTACAGATGAGGTTATTGAATACTGTAAACTAAATCATTGGGCAATAAATTGAAATGAGGGAATTCGACAAGTATAGTATATCGTCAAAAATTTTGTTTAAATGTAAAGTTCAAGTAAATAAGACCAATAATTGGTGGGATAATTATGTACGACATAAAATGTCAAGGGATAATGCGAATCGTTTAAGAAAAAGAGTAGTTTCAAAGCGTGGTAACAAGATTGTTAATCGACGCTTAAAAAACACCATAAGAGAATATTGTCAAAATTCGTTTGGTAGTGCATCATATTGGCCCTGGATAGCACTATATACTGAATTAAGGGGAGAATTTAAGAGGGGATGGATGCCTAACGACTATTACCGATTTTGCTTGCTACCCAAAATGAATCCTGAAAAATTGATGAGATTTAGTGAGGTAAAAACGCTGGACCATAAATTGTTCAACGAATTTATGGTTGAACCACTACTCCTTAGAATAAATGGGAATTATTATAACAATAAAGACGAGTTTAAGACCATATCTGAAGTTAGGAAATTACTTGACGATTTTGATAATGAAATTGTCATTAAACCAGTTGCTGGCCGAGGTGGTAAGCAAATAATCTTTAAAAAATCTAAGGAACTAAGATTAGAAGATTTAACTGGGAAAACGGATTACGTGTTTCAAAGAATAGTTAAGCAGCATTCTGAGCTAAATAAATTGCATCCACATTCTATCAATACATTTCGGGTTACTACTTATATAGATAAAAATGGATCGACAAAAGTAAAATTTATTATCATAAGATATGGCAGAGGGGGAGCCAGGGTTGATAATGCTTCAAGTGGCGGTGGATGGATTTTTGTCAATCCAGATGGTACCGTTGAACCAGATGCATTCGATGGTTATGGAAACTATATTGGTAAAACTCATCCGGATACAGGAATAAGCTTCGCTGATTTAGAGTTACCTTTTATGGATAAAATCATAAATTTTTGTAAAAACGCGCATCATCTCTTTCCACATAACAGGATTATTGGATGGGATGTATTTGTTGATGAAAAGGAGAACCCTAAACTCATAGAGTGGAATGCTAATAATCCTTTTTTTATGGCAATTGAAGCCCATTATGGACCATTTTTCAAGGATATTATTAATAAGTAAAATATGAATAACGGATGTTTTGTATTTTTACAAAGCAATATAAATTATTATGAAAATTGCCATTCATCATAAAGAAAATGATTTCAGTTCAAAATGGATTGAATATTGTCAGAAGAATCAGATTGATTATAAAATAGTCAACTGTTACGAAAATGATATTATTGATCAATTAGGGGACTGCGATGCCTTAATGTGGCACTTCAATCAGTCAAATCCCAAAGATGTACTGTTTGCTAAACAACTATTGTATTCCATGCAAACGGCTGGAAAAAAAGTTTTCCCTGATTTTAATACAGCTTGGCACTTTGATGATAAAGTTGGACAAAAATATCTTTTGGAGGCAATTGGTGCACCGGTAGTCCCTTCATATGTGTTTTATGAAAAACAAAAAGCCTTGCAATGGGTTGAGAAAACTGAGTTTCCGAAAGTATTTAAATTACGAAAAGGGGCCGGATCAGCGCATGTAAGACTTGTACAGAAGCAAAAAGAAGCGAAAAAGTTAGTTCATAAAGCATTTTCAAGGGGATTTAGCCAGTATAACAAAGTTGCTAATCTCAAAGATCGTTGGCTTAAGTTCAGGAATGGGAATTTAGGTTTTATGAACGTAATGAAGGGAGTACTTCGCTTCGGGAAAACAACAGAATTTGCAAAAATAGTAGGGAATGAGAAGGGCTATATCTATTTTCAGGACTTCGTTCCTAATAATGATTACGATATCCGGGTGATTGTTATTAACGATAAGGCCTTTGCCATAAAACGTCTTGTAAGAAAAGGAGATTTTAGGGCATCTGGTAGTGGTCACATTCTATACGAAAAACATCATTTCCATGAAGATACCATTCGCCTATCTTTTGATGTCGCCTCAAAAATACAAAGCCAGTGCCTGGCGCTTGATTATGTATTTAAAGATGACAAACCTTTGATTACCGAGTTGAGTTATGGGTTTGTTAAGGAAGGGTACTATCCTTGTAAAGGTTATTGGGATCGAGACTTAATTTGGGTTGAGGGGCCATTTGATGCTCAGGGATGGATGGTGGAAAGCGTAATATCTTGAAATTATATACGAATAGTTTTTATAAAATATCTTTAAGTCGTTTTCAAATTAGTTGTGTAAGGTTCCCCATTATTCTCCATTCTTGATTTAAAAAACGACAATATTTCCTTACTACATTAAAAATCTAATCTCAGATAATCTAAAATTGGGTAGAAAATAAGAGATATAGTTCTATTTCTCTTTAAGAATACTCTCTATAAGTGATTAGCTGCCATAAGCTTATAATTGTTTCAATAATATTGCATTTCTTCGGAACAAATTTATGTAGGGGAAAGTATGAAAGAATTAGTAATAATTACATATAATAAATTGTAATTATTTGACTTACAATTAATGTAATAACGGCAATTACAAGAAAAATTTACCCCATTTTTCTTGTTTCTCTTCAAATCCCCAAAACCCTATCTTACCATGAGATCTAAACTTATAAATCTCTTGGCAGGCATTTTTATGCTTGCTGCATTTGTACAATGTAAAGATGCAATGACAACCTCAGGCTCTTTACAAGATTCCACACCACTATCGAAACCTGAGTTAGTTTCTCCTTCCGATAGTACTACCGTTCAATCAACAGAGGTTGAGTTAAGCTGGAAAAAAATAAAAGGTGCTAAAAAATATCAGGTTCAATTATCCGAGTCCAATCAGTTTGATTCGACTATAGTTGACAGCATTGTTGAAGAAACTTCAATGATGACTCCAAAATTGAAGAATGGCAATACCTTTTTTTGGCGTGTAAAACCTACTAAAAAGAATTATGGAGGACCGGATCTAATGTGGTCGGATACATGGCAATTTTCTACCACATCCGGCCAAGTCCAGCCAATCACTGTTGATCTGCTTTCGCCAAATGATGGAGCCCAATTGGATACTACCAATCTAACCTTTGATTGGAAGTCGGTTTCTGATACTACAAAATATCATTACCAGTTGGCTAAATCGAAGGATTTTTCTGATTTGATAAAAGATACAGTAGTTACCTCATCGTCACTTGAAGTTGATAAATTGAGCGATGGTCAACAGTATTATTGGCACGTCGATCCTATGCCCAGTTCTGAAAAGGGTGAATGGTCAAACACCTACGATTTTACTATCAACACCCAAAGTTCTAGCACACCTGTCGTCTCACTTGTCTCACCTACTGATGGAGCTACGAGTTTATCTACCACTTTAACTCTTAAATGGGAGGCCATATCCGGCATCAGTAATTACCACGTCCAACTGGCAACGAGCAGCGACTTTTCTTCTCCCGTAATTGATCAAACTACTTCTAATACCAGTTTTGATGTTTCCGGACTTAACAATGGACAATCCTATTACTGGAGAGTGCAAGCGACAGGTGATAATGATACCAGTAATTGGTCAAATATTTGGAGTTTTAGCACTGAGTCTGCCAGCACTCCTTCAGTTACGCTTAGTTCACCTGCTAATGGATCTACCGGACAGCCAACAACCATAACCTTGGGCTGGAAAGCTTTATCCGGCATTAGTAATTATCAGCTCCAATTGGCAACGAGTAGTGATTTTTCCTCTTCAGTCCTTGACAAGGTGATAAGTAGTACGTCTTATGAAGTATCAGGACTGAACTATGGTCAAACTTATTATTGGAGAGTACAGGCCGATGGTGATAATGACACAAACAACTGGTCATCTGTCTGGAACTTTAGTACAGAATCAAATACCCAAACCTCAACCGGTTCCGACAGTCGATCGGGAGATGAGGCGGCCCTGGAAGTGTTATATCAATCGACCAATGGGTCGGGGTGGGCCAACAGCACCGGGTGGTCGGCCTCGGGGATGTCGCTGAGCGATAACATCTACGGGGTGACGGTAGCCACGATCAACGGGGAGCTGCGGGTCACCAAGATTGACCTGCGGCATAATGGGTTGACCGGAAGCATAGCTGTTCCCGAGATCGGAAACCTGAAGCAGATGACCCTGTTTGCCGTTTATGGCAATAGCCTGCACTCGCAGATCCCGCCGGAACTTATGTCGCTGACGAAATTGGAGTATCTGTATTTAAGTTTGGCTGATCCTTATGGCAAGCTTGATACGATATATCCTCATGAGCTGGCCCAACAGGGAGGCGGGGATGTGCACACTGGAAAGTACAAACATGATGAAAATAATATATTTGTCGGTACCGTAGCTGCCCCCACTAATCCATCAGCGATGCATTTAAAATGGTTTATACTGAATTGGACAGATTCGGACAGGAGGGCTGCAGATGGGATAAGCGGGATAGATCCGGTTTTCTTTAACATACCTACCTTGGTGGGGCTTCAAATAGCTAACAATAACAATCTTTCTGAAATGCCGTTTCCCGCGGGCATCGTAAACATGGACAATCTCGAAAATCTTGCTCTTAATCTTGGGAATGAAAGTCCCAGTGACGGATGGCTTTCCGGATCACTGCCCAAGGGATTTGGAACTCTGTCCCACCTTCGTTTTGCACGCTTGAATGGGCATAAAAATCTTACGATTGATTTTGATGTTATCGATCTTTCATCTATGAGTTCCCTGCGGAACATTGTAGCCCCATCCTGCGACATAAGGGGAGTTTTCCCGGACTATTTTCTGGACGGTACGATGCCCAAGCTGGCGATGTTCAATTTGAACTTTCCGTCAGGCAGCGGTATGACGGGGCAGTTCCCCAGTTTTGTAGCTACTGGCGATGAAAATCATGGTTACAAAGTTATTAATATTGGATACGGAAACCATATTAGCGGAGCAATCCCATCCTCGCTGTGGAACCGGAATTACTGGTCGCTGATCAATACTGAGTTCCATGGGAATAACCTCACCAGCCTGGGAACGGCCGATCTGACAAAGCTCAGTAACATCAGGAATCTTCGGTTTGGCGACAATAACATCGGCCCTGAAAAATGGCCAAACCTGGCATGGGGAACCGATAAACTCAAGGATTTTACCCGGGCGGATTTCTCAGGCAACCGATACGTGTTTTCCAATATGCTGTGGAAACCATCCAACGGCGGAGGCAAGACCATCTTTGAGTTGTATAAAGCCAAGGCAACCCGACAGTTCAACTATGGTAACCAGCAACCGTTTGGGCAGTCTCGAACCATTACGATTTCAGCGGGCAGTACTATAACAATCGATGATTTTGATAGCGTGGTGACGCATCCCGATAATGTCTATCAATGGCAAAAAGACGGGGAGAATATCGCCGGGGCAACGAGCCGGGATCTGACCATCTCTAATCTGCAGACCTCCGACGGCGGTACCTATACCCTGGTAGTCACCAATCCCGGGGTCCCCGGACTCACCCTCACGAGTGAGCCTATTAAGGTGAGTATCCAATAAACAAAGAAATAATCTTTCTTAATTTTTAATTGGCCGGTTATCCATGGTGATAGCCGGCCTTTTTTATATGGTGGAATAGTTTAGGGGCTAGTCCATTCGTTCCCACGAGACCAAAGTTGATGTCAGATAGTCCAGAATTGAATCTACCTCCCTGGTGTTTGCTTGCATGTGGTCGAGTAGCGATCTCTTTAGAATCTACGAGTAATCAACGCTGATGTCATGATGAGCGGCAGGAACGCAGTGACTGCAGTCGAATCCATCTCCCTGAAATAATCCGCAAGTGATTGAGGGCCAAACCTTTGGATGCTACGCGAGCATGCTCTTGGAGATACGTTCGACTACGGTCTTGGAACCCGCAAGACCTTCGCTCAGTATGACACTGCTTTTTATTGCAAGTGGTTGAGTTTACCCCTTAGATTCTACGCGACCCTTGGTCTAGGAGATCCCTCGTCAGGCTTCGGGATGACATCAATTTTAAGGGAGAGCATAACCTTTCATTTTATACATAAACCAGCGTTGATGTCATTCTGAGCAGGTTCGTGGTTTTACGAACCGTCGTCGAAGAATCTCCTTGAAATAGGCCGCAAGTGGTTGAAGGTTTTCTCTTTTAGATCCTTCGCGAGCTCCGATCCAGGAGATCTTTCGACTCCGTTGCATTCCGCTCAAGATTACATCATTTTTTCAGGAATACTCTTTGCAAAAAGTGAGACAAAACCAACGATGATGTCATTCTGGACCTATTTTGACATCTATAGGCAATACCATTTTTTGGAACAAATCTTATTGTATTATGAATCATAAAAATAATTGGAGGAAATTTTAACAAAGTTTCATAGATTTATTTATGTGTCTTCACTGGATGACACATGTTTATACAAATTTTATAGAGGAATGAGAGAGTATTGTCATGAGGATAAAGAGTAGCGGCTGGCTTTTTTTACTTTGCTTGTTGGTGATGCCATTTTTATTACTGGGTCAATCTCAGAACAGTCGATCGGGAGATGAGGCGGCCCTGGAAGTGTTATATCAATCGACCAATGGGTCGGGGTGGGCCAACAGCACCGGGTGGTCGGCCTCGGGGATGTCGCTGAGCGATAACATCTACGGGGTGACGGTAGCCACGATCAACGGGGAGCTGCGGGTCACCAAGATTGACCTGCGGCATAATGGGTTGACCGGAAGCATAGCTGTTCCCGAGATCGGAAACCTGAAGCAGATGACCCTGTTTGCCGTTTATGGCAATAGCCTGCACTCGCAGATCCCGCCGGAACTTATGTCGCTGACGAAATTGGAGTATCTGTATTTAAGTTTGGCTGATCCTTATGGCAAGCTTGATACGATATATCCTCATGAGCTGGCCCAACAGGGAGGCGGGGATGTGCACACTGGAAAGTACAAACATGATGAAAATAATATATTTGTCGGTACCGTAGCTGCCCCCACTAATCCATCAGCGATGCATTTAAAATGGTTTATACTGAATTGGACAGATTCGGACAGGAGGGCTGCAGATGGGATAAGCGGGATAGATCCGGTTTTCTTTAACATACCTACCTTGGTGGGGCTTCAAATAGCTAACAATAACAATCTTTCTGAAATGCCGTTTCCCGCGGGCATCGTAAACATGGACAATCTCGAAAATCTTGCTCTTAATCTTGGGAATGAAAGTCCCAGTGACGGATGGCTTTCCGGATCACTGCCCAAGGGATTTGGAACTCTGTCCCACCTTCGTTTTGCACGCTTGAATGGGCATAAAAATCTTACGATTGATTTTGATGTTATCGATCTTTCATCTATGAGTTCCCTGCGGAACATTGTAGCCCCATCCTGCGACATAAGGGGAGTTTTCCCGGACTATTTTCTGGACGGTACGATGCCCAAGCTGGCGATGTTCAATTTGAACTTTCCGTCAGGCAGCGGTATGACGGGGCAGTTCCCCAGTTTTGTAGCTACTGGCGATGAAAATCATGGTTACAAAGTTATTAATATTGGATACGGAAACCATATTAGCGGAGCAATCCCATCCTCGCTGTGGAACCGGAATTACTGGTCGCTGATCAATACTGAGTTCCATGGGAATAACCTCACCAGCCTGGGAACGGCCGATCTGACAAAGCTCAGTAACATCAGGAATCTTCGGTTTGGCGACAATAACATCGGCCCTGAAAAATGGCCAAACCTGGCATGGGGAACCGATAAACTCAAGGATTTTACCCGGGCGGATTTCTCAGGCAACCGATACGTGTTTTCCAATATGCTGTGGAAACCATCCAACGGCGGAGGCAAGACCATCTTTGAGTTGTATAAAGCCAAGGCAACCCGACAGTTCAACTATGGTAACCAGCAACCGTTTGGGCAGTCTCGAACCATTACGATTTCAGCGGGCAGTACTATAACAATCGATGATTTTGATAGCGTGGTGACGCATCCCGATAATGTCTATCAATGGCAAAAAGACGGGGAGAATATCGCCGGGGCAACCAGTCGAACGCTGACCATCAGCAGCGCTAAGGCCTCGGATGCCGGCACCTACCGGCTGGTGGTTACCAATCCAGGTGTTCCAAGCCTTACCTTAACCAGTAAGCCTGTAGAATTAAGGGTAAATTATTAGAGACGTATTCCCATTGTAAAAGCAAATTTATTTTGTCGTATCTGGCTGGTTTACAATACAATTAATAACTTTTTTGCCTCTTAAATTAAAAACATATTTATTCTGTTAAGTTACCTTCTTAAATTTTATAAATTTTTTTGTAACAATTTCAAAGGATCGAGTAAATGTTACTCAAGTGAGTAGCAATATTAAGTTTAATTTTGGTCTTATTTGTTTTATCTATCTACAAATTACCCCGCCCACTTTTTTGAAAAATAGACATATTAGAATGTGTTAGGTTTCAAATTTTGAAATATATCTTATAAATTTTTCGAAAAAAAGAGGATTGGCATAACTCTTGAGCAAATTTAATAGAATTATATTGTTATTCATGATAAATTTATTAACAAATGGAAAAAGATCCTTCTATTAAGGTTGTTTACATTACGGGTAATGGACATTCAGGTTCTACTTTGTTGGATATGATCCTCGGTTCAAATGAAGGATATTTTAGTACTGGTGAATTAACTTTTATTACGCGAAATACTATTATGAAGGAGTACTGCTCTTGTCAGAAAGTAATATCCGAGTGTGAAGTGTGGCCAAAAGTATTTGAATTATGGGAAGCTGAACGTGAAATAAGTTATAGTCGCTACCATGAAATGCATTGGCAGTTTGAGCGAAATAAAAGAACTTTTCAGGCTTTAATAAATTACATTTGGCCTTCATCCATTTTTAAACAATATTGTCGGGCAACTTTGAAGTTGTTTCAAGCAATCCAAAAAGTTACAGGATGTTCAGTAATTATTGATTCATCCAAATCTCCTCAGCGTATAGCAGTTTTATCAAAAATTGTTGATCTGGAAGTTATACACATTTGTCGAAATTTTACAGGTGTATTAAATTCATCAAAAGGTTCAGTTTCTAAAAATATTGAAGCAGGTATAGAAACAGATTTACCGCCACGAAGAACGTGGAAAGTTATATTGGACTGGATTTTTACAAACATAGCTGCAGAAATATTTAGTATTGGGGTATCATCTCAAAAAGTTTTTTATAAGAATTTTGTGAAAACACCTAAAAGCTTGGGAGAAATACATCCGCTTTTGATACGGCTTACAAGTGAACGGTCATTTTCTGCATCTCATATGTTAGCTGGGAACGTGATTAGATTAAAAAAAGATTTAAAAATAAATCCTGAGATAGGTTTTCAGTATAAAAGATTAAGTGCAAGACAGCTTTCCTTTGGAAAGAGTATTGATAAATTATTTCCATTTTGGAGTTAAGAAAATATTCAGATATATAAATATAAGGAAAAGGGGTAATTCTATATTCATCAAAATGAGTTAATTTTTTGAGTAAAATTTACTCGATTAACAGAGGATATTTTTAGTTAATCATAAAAAATAGATTCCTTTCGAAAAATTAGTCTCTTCCGAAAACGCCATCTAGCCGTATATGCTAAATGTTTAAGATTACCACAATTATTGGCATAACTATTGTAATATGTACATTTAGATATTATGGCATTGGTTACATGGAAGTCAATTTATGATGCAAAATAGTTTTAGTGTTATTGTTGTAAGTAATTATACCTCATTATTTCTAGTATTTAGAGTATAAAAATTAAATCTAATAGTTGTTTAAAAAGAACGCAATGAGGAAGATTTGCTTAATTATTCATTCGATTGGAGTTGGAGGTATGGAACGCGTTATGCGCCAACTAGCTATCAGTTTCTCAGAAAGAAATGATACAAAAATTGATCTGATATTAATCGGTAGAAAAAGAGAAATTATCTTTTCGTTACCTGAATCCATAAAAATTCATAGGCCATCTTTTAATTTTGACAATAAGAAAAGAATAAGGAACACTCTGAAAACGATCCTTTTTTTAAGAAAAAAAGTGAAAGAGATTAATCCAGATAGGATACTTAGTTTTGGGGAATACTGGAATAACTTAGTTCTGTTGACTTTGTATGGATTAGCATACTCAATATTTATTTCAGATCGTAGTGAACCTGGAAAGGATTTGGGAAAGTTTCAAAATTTTCTACGAAATAAGTTGTATCCAAAAGCCAGGGGTTATATAGCTCAGACTCAAGAGGCTAAAAGGGTCTGCTTAGCAAGAGCTTGGAATAATAATGTTAAGGTTATTGGAAATCCTATTAGGAAAATCGATATGAATAATGAAGAAAAAAAAGAAAACATCGTATTATCAGTAGGAAGGTTAATTAAGACTAAACATTTTGATCAATTAATCAGAATGTTTGTTGAGATAGGTAATACTGATTGGAAACTCGTGATTGTTGGGGGAGACTCAAAAAAGCAAAATCTTTTGGTAGAGCTAAACCAACTGGTAAAAGACATGGGAGCATGCGGCTCTGTATTTTTGGAGGGAGAACAAAAAAATATTGATGCCTACTATAATAAAAGTAGTATTTTTGCATTTTCCTCAAGTTCTGAAGGATTTCCAAACGTAATCGGAGAAGCATTATCTGCAGGGTTGCCAGTAGTTTGTTACGATAATATTGCGGGACCTTCCGATATGATTGAAAATGGTGTGAATGGGTTTCTGGTACCGGCTAATGATGTGTCACAGTTCAAGCGTAAATTATCACTACTGATGATGGATGAAGATCTAAGAAATAGTATGTCTGAACAATCTTGTAAATATATAAAGCATTTTAATCTTGAAAGTATATCAAGCGAGTATTTCACCTTTTTGTTCAATAATTAATAAATATTATCATATATCGATAATCGATGAAAGTATTATTCATTACAGTGGCTTGGCCAAGGGAAGGAGAGAGAAACCTGTATTCCGATTTATTAAGTGAATTTAATAAAAATGGTCATGATGTATTTGTTGCCTTTGCTGACGAAAATACTAAAAAAAACAAGATTGGAATAGAAAATGAGATTAATGTTTTAAGGATTTCAACAACCCAGATCAGAAAGGCAGGCAAGTTTAAGAAGGCGCTCTCTTTACCGTTTCTCGGATTTAGATTGCGGAAAAATATTAATAAATATTTCTCTGATGAGAAATTTGATCTAATTTTAAGCCATACCCCTCCAATAACAATTTCAGGCTTAATGATCTATCTGAAAAAGAAACATGATGCTTTCTACTACCTTTTGTTAAAAGATATATGGCCACATAGCTCTGTTGATTTAAATATTATCAAAATGAATGGATTAGTTTATAAATATTTCAGATGGCATGAGAAGAGGATCTATAATGCAGCAGATGCTATTGGATGTATGTCTCCTAAGAATGAAGAATATATCTTAAAAAATAATAAATACTTAGATAACGAAAAGGTTGAGGTTTGTCCTAATGCTATAGCGCCTCAGAAAATATCATTTACGGATAATGGTGTACGAGAAAGATACAACATCCCGTCAGATTCTACCCTATTTATATTTAGTGGCAATTTAAGCAAGGGACATGGATTGAGTTATTATTTAGATATAATTGAGTCATTGAAGGATTATCACAAATCCTATTTCGCAATAGGGGGAAGCGGAACACAATACTTTTATTTAGAAAGGGAAATAAAAAGGAGAGATTTGAAAAATATTTTTTTTTATCACAGGCTCCCTGCTGATGAATTTTCTCAATTATTGGCAGCAAGCGATGTTGGGATTATACTGCTGGATTCAAAGTACACGGTGCCTCAATTTCCATCTAGGTTACTAGCTTACCTAGAAGCTGGTAAACCAGTGCTGTGTGCTGTGAACAAAGGTACCGATATCGGGGAGATTGTTGAAAATGCTGGTTGTGGTATATCAACAATCCATGGTGATAAAGATAGCTTGGTGTTGGCAATTAAAAAGTTTTCTGAGGACCAAAATTTTAGAAGTAGATGCGGAGAAAACTCTTCTAAATTACTAGAGGAAAAATATACGACTGCTTCAGCTTACAATATTATTATGAATAATTTAATTGATTGAAATGGCTTCTGAGAAAATGACAATGTTCAAAGATACTTTGAGAAATGTTTTCAGCTTTAAATTTATTTCCGAGTTAATCTATTTGGGCGCTTATTATGCGTTAAATCATGTTAAAGGGTTAAGATCGGTCCGAAGGGGAAAAGGAGTGAAAATTCGCCCCACAGTTTTATTGCGAGATGCTGAAAGGATATTTTTGGGAGATCACACGATGTTGAATCACGGAAATATTTTATGGGCTGGCAAACGTCAAGCGAAAATCGTGCTGGGAAGCAATGTAATATTAGGCCCTTATGTTCAAATTATTGCTTTTAATCACGGTATAAAGAAAACAGATATACCAATTGTAGAACAAGATTATACTGAAGATGATATTACTATCGAAGATGATGTTTGGATTGGTGCCGGGGCTATTATTTTGGCGGGTGCCAAGATTGGGAAAGGATGTGTGGTTGCTGCAGGTTCTGTAGTAACAAAGCAGTTACCCCCTTATACAATTTGTGGCGGTGTACCTGCTCGTGTTATCAAAGATCGGTCAAAAGTACCTACAACATGAAAGCGTTTATTGAGAATAATCCTCCGGTTAATTTTTTTGAATATTTAAGTGGTCTATTACGCTCGGGGGATAATTTTAAAGATATCTTATTAACATCGAGAGGTAGAGATGCAATACAATTAGCTGTAGATTACCTGCAAATCAAAGAGAGCAATTCGATACTGTTACCCGCCTTAACTTGTGATACCGTCTCTGGAGTTATTTCTAGTAATTGCCGAACTATTTTTTATGATTTAAATAATGATTATTCAATTGACACATCTGTTTTAGAGCGTTTTCTAAAGAAAAATTTGTCAATTAAAGCCATTTATGTCATCCATTATTTTGGCTTTATACATAAAAATATGGCGAATATAAGTTCCTTATGTAAAAAGTACGGGGTGGCCCTTATCGAAGATCACGCTCATTCTGCTCTTTCTGATTATGATAGGAATCTCGCTGATATACAGATATTTAGTTTCCGAAAACTTTTCCCAACTGCTGATGGCGGAGGTATTCGGATTGCTCATCGAAAAATGAGCAGTAAATTTGATTTCAAGAGTAAATTAATTTCTAATCAGAAAGGATTGTTAATTGCTTTTAAAAGGTTTGCGAGTCTTTATAGCAGTGGGATGAGATCATCCATAGGGAAGTTAATACAGCATGATATCAATCGTTTAAATATTGGAAATATTAAAATCGAACCATTGCCGATTTCATCATTTGGAGAGGGAATAATACGCTCTTCTGATCTTGAAACGATATCAGTTGTTAGGCGCCAACAGTATTTAATGTGGATGAAATTATTAAATACAACTAATTTTAATCCGCTTTTTCCAGATCTCCATAATGATACAGTACCTTTTGGAGTCCCAATTAAAGTGGAAAATCCCAGAGAGATTCTCGATCACTTTAAGAAATTTAATGTGTTTCTAAAAGTGCATTGGCTTGCTTTGCCAGCAGGTACGAAAGATTCATGTCCTATTTCTCATCTTTTGGCTCAAACGTCTATCACATTGCCAATTTATCCTGGCTTAAAAGAGGAACATATGTTTTTTATCAAAGATGAGCTATTGAAGTATGGTATTCCTTTTGAAACGTCTAATTTTCTACAATAAATGAAGGATACCGGCTTAAAAATATTGTTGTTGGACCAGGGCAGACAGTCATTGCCCTTTCTCAAATCTCTTTCTAATGCTGGTCATCAGGTGTTTATCGTGTGTAACACCAGAATATCAGAAGGTTTTTTTTCGAGGTATCCTGCAAAGAGATTGATATGGCCAAGCTATATGAGGGATCCGGAAGAATTTGAAAAGAAGTTGATAGAATTTTTAAGAGATAATGATATTGATATCACCTTAAGTGTGGGTGATATTTCTTCAGAAATACTTTCAAGAAATCGTGATGAGATAAGCAAATACACGAAGCTGACGGTACCCACATATTCAAAATTTTTAGAGGTCACCGATAAGTTGCAGTTGATGGAGTATTGTATGAAAAATGATATTCCATGTCCACTTACTTACAATTTGGATAAGGATACTGATTTAAATGTATTCAATAGACTGGGATCCCCTGTGATCGTAAAACCAAGAAAAGGGCTTGGTGCATTGGGAGTTGAAAAATTTGGGGATTTTAAAAGTATTAGGGAAAAATTACCAACTCTAACCAAGAAGTATGGGTCTTTTTTGATTCAGGAATATATTCCACAAAAAGGAGGGATACAGTATCAAGCTGAAGCTTTCCTGGATCAAGAGAGTGAGATGAAGGTTTGTTTGGTGATAGAGAAGCCCAGGTTTTTTCCTGTGCATGGAGGAACAAGTACCGCAAACATTACGGTTAATCGTCCCGATATTGTAAGCACGTGCAGAAAATTATTAGAAGGAATTAAATGGACGGGGGCGGCCGATGTTGATTTGATTCTAGATCCGAGAGATAACATAGTTAAGGTACTGGAAATTAATCCAAGGGTAACAGCAGGGATCAAGATTGGATTTGTAGCAGGTATAGATTATGCGGACCTCCATGTAAGATTTGCGCTGGGTAAAACAATCCCAAAAATAGAATCGTACAAACTGGGAGTCTATTGTCGAAATATTTTTATGGAGATCTTGTGGTATCTTTTTTCTACCCCTTCCATGAAAAAAACGACAAGGCCCCCATTTTTTAAAATCTTTGGCAGGAATATTGTGGATCAGACTTTTAGCGTGGACGATCCATTAACGGGCTTAGGTTTTTTTCTAAACATGTCTCGTAAGTATTTAAATATCAGATATCTCAGAGAGAAAATTGGGATATAAGTAGATTCTAAAAATCATGAAGTTGATAATTAACAATAGTTCCACATTCAAGGGAGGATCTGAACAAGTTGCATTATCTTTTATTCATGAATGTAAAAAACATCCTGAAAATGAATATCACGTTATTATTGGACAGAATTTAGCTAAACAAATAAATAGAACTTCTTTTCCAGAAAATTTTTCTTTCTATGTTCTAGAGAAAAGACCAGCCAGCAATATCTATACTTTTTTAAAAACTATGTTATGGTTTAGAAAGCTAGAACAGCAAATTAACCCAGATTGTGTTATTGCAACTGGGGGACATGGGTACTGGAGACCTAAGGCGCCTTTAGTAACAGGATTCAATATCCCTCATTATTTATATCCGGAGTCCCCATATTTTAAACAGATTTCTTTGAGTAAGAGAACGTACTGGGTAATTAGAAAGATGATTGATTTGTATTTTTTCAGACGTGTTGATGCCTTTTTTGTACAAACAGATGATATAAATATGAGAGTTAGAAATTTGATGGGCCGCAATAAAGTCTATACTGTGTCTAATACAATAAATAGCCATTTTTATGAATCTGTAAAATATCCACGCAAATTGCCTGAGAGGAAAGATGGAGAAATACGCCTGCTCACGCTAAGTTCTTATTATCCGCATAAAAATCTGGAAGTTATTAATGATGTAGCTTTAGAATTATTGAACTCAAATGTCGACAATTTTAGATTTGTACTGACAATTCCGAATCATATCTTTGAGTCAAATTTTAATGACAATGCAAAAAGTTATATCTATAACATTGGTCCCATTGCTAGTGATGAATGTCCATCTTTGTATGATGAGATTGATTTTATGTTTTTACCAACATTGCTGGAATGTTTCTCGGCTTCTTATGTCGAAGCTATGGTTATCGGAAAACCTATTTTAACCTCAGATCTGGGCTTCGCTCATACCGTTTGCGGCAGTGCTGCAGTCTATTTTGATCCTCTTAATTCGGATGATATTGCTGAAAAGATTATTGGTCTGTCAAATGACAAAAATAAACAGTTCAAATTAATCGAAGAAGGAAAAAAAAGGGCAAAAGAACTAATGACACCTGAGAAAAGAGCGGAAAAGTATTTGTCAATTTGTAAAGAAATTATTTCTCATGAATGAGTTCACCCAATCAGCTTTTACGGTAGATGTCGAAGATGGCATAAGTTTAGCTATGAGGGATATTTTTTGTGTGAAATCTGAACAAACAAATCGGGTTGTTTCACTG
>Ga0209918_1000138_pt1 | contig 54571 bp, 44 predicted proteins | sample SalPonD_shore_MG_FD_185712 | JGI IMG/M metagenome (GOLD analysis project Ga0209918, IMG submission 185712) | Salt pond soil microbial communities from South San Francisco under conditions of wetland restoration - Salt Pond MetaG... | ecosystem: Environmental > Aquatic > Marine > Intertidal zone... | reverse complement strand
CTCGGCCAGACCCTGTTGGGCCAGTCGATGCTCGTTCAGGCTATAGCCCTGGGTCAGATGGTCGCGCAGTACGCGGGTGGCCCACTGGCGGAAGCGGGTGGCGCGGCTGGAATTGACGCGATAGCCGACGGAAATCACGGCGTCGAGGTTGTAGTGCTTGAGCTTCCGCTTCACCTGCCGCTTGCCTTCCTGTCGAACGACTAAGAAATCCTTAGCAGTTGCTTCTTCGGGCAGCTCCTCCTCGGCGAATATATTCCGCAGGTGCATGAGGATGTTTTCCCGCGTGGTGCCGAAAAGCTCCCCCATCTGCCGCTGCGTGAGCCATAGGGTTTCACCTGCCAGACGGACCTCCACCGGCTGGTTCTCGCCGTCGAAGATGACGATGTCGTTCATGCGCGGGCCTTCCGTTGGGTCTTTCTGGGCGCCACTGAGCGGGTTTCGCGGATGCGGGCGAGCAAATCGGCGGCCGGTTCGTCGGCGGGGTCCTGGGGGACCAGGCGGCCTGCGAAGGCGTCTTTCAGGATGGACTGGCGCAAGGCAGCGGAGCGGGCGAATTCGGTTTCGCAGTGACCTAGCGTATGTCGAATTCGGTCGAACGCATCCCAGATCAATTCGGCAATCAACGCTTGCTCTTTGGCCGGAGGCAGCGGAAACACGGCGGCCTTAATGTCTCCACCTGCTATTCCTTGCTGACCAGAAGTAGTCTTAATGTTGGTGACGATGTGACGCCGTGTCATACCCGTGTTCCAAGCAGCCTCTAGGTAATCAGCGCTGAGACCTTCCACCGCAATAGGGCGCGCCTTAATCAGTTTGTCGGGGTAAAGTACCGGAGCGGTTTCACGCATTTGGCCGCATACGCCTACGAGGTGCGCTGACCCGTTGTAGCGGGTGAACAAGAGGTCTCCGCGCTCGACCCAATATGAACTAAGATCTTCGTCCTTGGTTGGCTCGTAATAGCGGAGATCATCAACCGCGACGCTCATAGCCCTGGTCGCCGAGATCCGGAGAATAGGGAACTCATTCGGTTCTGAAATGGGTTTCCTTGATAGACCGTTTCTAAACACTCCGACAACCTGATCAACCGTCGCCCACACCCACCCCTCCGGGAGTTCCGGCAGATCGGTGGTGTCGGGGGCGGCGGGTTCCTTGTATTTGCCGCGGCCTTGCCAGGTTTCGCGGCGGGTTTGCAGGATGCGGGCGAGCAGGTCGCGGCCGTGTTCCAGGCGGTGGGCGTGCTCCGCGCGCCAGCCGGCGGTGAGCTGGCCGGTGACGGCGGCCTTGAGGACGGACTGGCGATAGCGGGCGAGCAGCTTTTGCACCTCGCGCAGCGCCGCTTCGCCCTTTTCCAGCCGGGCGAACAGCGTCTCGATCTTCTCGACGATGCGGCGTTGTTCGTTGAGGGGGGCTAGAGGAAACCTTTTGGTCTCAAGGTACCGCTTCGGAACTCGCTTCTGTCCGACCGCGCCCGTCATTTGATGCTGGGCCTCATGCCGAACGGATGCAGAGGAAACGAAGTAGTAGACAAGGTCCGCGTCGACGGCCTCGGTCGACCGCAAGACATGAAACTCGGTGGTTCCAAAACCCACGCCTCTCGGCAAAGGTGGCACTACGGCCATTTTGCCGTTTTCCATACATGGCGTGATTTTGGCGAAGAGCACGTCTCCCGAAGCGAAGGGAGTGAAGCCGGACTTCACCTTTCCGAAAGATCGACGTTCACGGGTATCAATGCGACCAGTCCCTGCCTCAACAGCCGGCATGGGCACGAATGGCATTTCTTCGTCATCACGAAATTTGCTCTTGTCGATCCCTGGATTGATCTCAACAATTTCCGACAACGCCACGGAACACCACGACTGGGGCAATTCCTCCATCACGCCACTAACGCCCCTTGTAATTCTTCCAGCATCTCGTTCAACCCAGCCCCCAATACCTTGTGCGCCTGCAATATCCCCCCCTTGTCGGCGAGGCTCGGCACGTCCTGAAAATCACGCGGCGCGATTTCCGCATTCGCGGCGATAAAGGCGGCGATGGCGCGCAGCCACTCTTCCTGCTCGGCCGTGTAGGTACGGCCCGCCTTCTTCTCGCGCCCGAGCCAGAGGTTGAAGCGCCGTTCGACCACCGCGCTGAACGGCTCCAGCACCTCGGTCTGGCCCAGGGCGAAGCGCACCAGGCTGACCACCTCGGTCAGCTGCTCGTCCACCGGCGCGCCGCGCACCTTGGTGGCATCGAGCCGCTTGTAGGCCTGCCAGACGTTGGCGGTGGTGAGATACAGCGGCGGGTCGGTCAGGCGCTGCACCAGCTCGCGGATGGCCGCGTAGGTCAGCCGCTGGCGGCCTTGGGGCTGATTGTAGAGGATTTGCAGCGCGGTCAGCTCGTCGCGGTTGTCCTCGATGAACCGCTTGAAGCTGGTGATGGTCTGCTCGGCCTGCTTCCTGTCGAAGTCCGCGCCGGTGACTTCGTCGGTGGTGATCTCGTCGATGACGATGTCGGTCTTCTGCTTGATGTCCTTGAGCAGCGTGCGCACGGCGGGCTTGTCGAAGGGGCGGCAGGCGGTGTCGGCCAGCGCTTCGATGACCGCGCGTTCCTGTTCCGGCGTGGGGGCCGGGCCGTGGCGAGCCTCGATGGCGGCCTGCTGCTTGTCGGCGTCGATGGCGTCGAGCAGGGCGTTGGCCAGGTCGCGCGGGGTTTGGCCGCCGGTGGCCTCCTCGATGCGGCTGCGGTCCTCGTCGTCCAGCTTGCGGTCGAGAACGGAAAGCCGCGCGGCCAGCGATGACAGCGCATCCTCGTCGCGCCGCCCCATGGCGATCTGTTCGAGCAGGGCGTCGAAGCTGACCGATTTCTTGCGCTCCAGCGGCTGGGAGGCATTCTTCTTGGTCTCGGAGACGCCGACGGCGTCGATGAGGATGAAGCGGGTCTTGGTCTTGGCGTCGGGCGTGACCGCTTGCAGATCGGCGTCGGGGATGGTGCGCACGCCGCGCCCCTTCATCTGTTCGTAGTAGCCCTCGGATTTCACGTCGCGCATGAAGATCAGCACCTCGACCGGCTTGATGTCGGTGCCGGTGGCGACCATGTCGACGGAGACGGCGACGCGGGGGAAAGGATCAACCCGGAACGCCTTGATCAGCGACTTGGGGTCTTCGCCGGTGTTGCGGTAGGTGATCTTCTTGGCAAAGTCGTTGCCCTCACCAAAGACCTCGCGCACGGCATGGACGATCTCTTCGGCGTGGTTGTCGTCCTTGGCGAAGATCAGCGTCTTGGGCAGCCATTCGCCGCTGCGGCCGGGGAACAGCTCGGTGAACACGCGATCCTTGTAGGTCTGCAGGACGGTGCGGATCTGGTTCGGGTTGACGACGGAGCGGTCGAGTTCCTTGGCGGTGTATTCCAGGTCGTCGTCGAGCTGTTCGTAGCGGATCTTGCGGGTGCGCTTGTCGCGCACCGGCACCTGGAAGCCGGCCTCGTCCGTTTCGACCGTGCCGCCTTGCTCGGTGACGCGGGTGCGGATGCGGTAGATTTCAAAGCCGACATTCACGCCATCCGCGACGGAGCGTTCGTAGGGGTATTCGGCGACCAGGTTCTGGTTGAAGAAGCCCAGGGTGTGCTTCGACGGCGTGGCGGTGAGGCCGACGATAAAGGCGTCGAAATACTCCAGCACCTGACGCCAGAGCCCGTAGATCGAGCGGTGGCATTCGTCGGTGATGATGAAGTCGAAGGTCTCGATGGGGATGTCGGGGTTATAGGAAATGGGCAACGGTTCGCCGTCCTCGCCCTGCCACTTTTCAAAGCCGGATGCCTCTTCGTCTTCCTCGGGCAGCTCCTGGCCCCGGAGCATGGAATAGAGGCGCTGGATGGTGGTGATGACGACTTTGGCGTCGGGGTCGATCCGGTGCGAGTGCAGATGCTGGACGATGTAGGTGTCGGTGAAACGATTGGCCGCACCGGGCGGCTGGAACGCCTGGAACTCGCGCAGCGTCTGGTCGCCCAGGTTATTGCGGTCAACCAGGAAGAGGATGCGCTTCGCCCCGGCCTCGCGGATCAGCCGATAGGAGAATGAACAGGCGGTGAAGGTCTTGCCCGCGCCGGTGGCGAGCTGGATCAGCGAGCGGGGCTTGTCCTCGGCCAGCGAGGCTTCCAGCCCGTGGATCGCCTCGATCTGGCAGTCGCGCAGGCCCTTGGGCGCGAGCGGCGGCATCTGGCGCAGCCGCTCGCGCAGGGTCTGGGGCTGGCGCACCCAGTCGTGCAGCGTCTCCGGGCCATGGAAGGCGAACAGGCGGCGCGAGCGGGGCTTGGGATCGCGCAGGTTGCGGAAGAACGTCTCGTTGCCGGTGCTTTCGTAATCGTAGATCAGCAGCTCATCCCAGCTTGCCAGGTGCTCGGACAGCTTGGTCATGTACTTCGCCGATTGTTCGGCAACGCCACCCAGGGTGACACCGGCCTTCTTGGCCTCGATCACGCCGGCGGCCTTGCCGTCGATGAACAACAGGTAGTCGCAAAAGCCCGCGGGCAGCGGGAACTCCCGTACCGCCACGCCCAGCGCGGCCTTGCGGTCGAAGGCATCGCGGTCCTGGAGCAGCCAGCCGGCATCGGTCAGAAGCCGGTCAATTTCTTCTCTTGCGTGTTGTTCCGGCTGTTGCATGGAGAAGCTCGCTGCTTGGCCGCTTTCCGGCCTGTTCTTGATTGTATTGTCGCGCCGATCCTAGGGAAAAGGGTGCAGTATGTCAGGCGTAAGACAACGCTTGGCTATGACGTCTTGTTGGCGGTTGCCCAAAACTCAATCTGAGCCGCGCGGTTTTGCCTCGTCCGCTTTAGCGCGTTGTTAGACGATGGTTGGAAGCGATCACACGGCCGAAGGCTCCGGCCTTACCGGATTCTCATACACCCTGTCTTCGGCTACCTCCTGGAGCGCCGTCCCTATAACCCCTCGTGCGCCTTGGACAGGGTCTCCTCGACGTGGGAGCAAAGCAAGCGTTCAATCGAGGCCATTCTTCCTGTAGGCCCGGTCGCCGCAGGCCTCTCCCGTACATTCACTCAGACGGGAGGCGTCGATGAGCAACGCGCGCCCCCGGCATCTCCGGCCCACTGAAGCCCAGTGGCGGGAGATCTTCGCCGCGTTCGATGTCAGCGGTCTGAGTCAGATGGCGTTCTGCCGCCGCGAGGGCGTGGCGCCGAGGACCTTCCGGTACCACCGACGGCGGTTGCGTGATGCGGCACGGGCGCGCGCCGGGCAAGGCCCTGGCCTACTGGGCCGAGCACGCCCGTCCCCGCGTCGATGCCTTCCATGCCTGGGTCTGGGAGCAGCGCCAGCGCGTGGACGTGCTGCCAAGCAACGCGCTGGCGAAGGTGCTTGCCAAATGCCCACGAACGGGAGGGGTCGCTCAGGCAGTAGGCGTGAACTTCCAGGCCGAACAGCCGATAAAGATTTATGAAATGAACTGACGAAGAAGCGGCGCCAAACGGGGGTAAGTTCACCGCGTCCTGCTAAACTTATTCAGGCTCAGATGAGCCCGAAGTCAACCGGAACACAAGAGGGAACAGTGATGAGGGACCAACATCGACAACCGGGCAGCTTGCTGTATTCGTTAGGTAATTTGGTACTTTCTGCTGCGCTACTGGCAACGATGGCGTTCTGGTCAGCGCCGGCAGCTGCGAATTCTTGTTCGGACTTGGCCACCCTGACGTTACCAAACACGACGATCACGGCGGCGCAGTCAATCACTACAGGATCGTTCACGCCGCCAGGGTCAACTACGGCGATTACGAATCTGCCTGATTTCTGCCGAGTGGCGGCACACTCGGCGCCGACCAGCGACTCGGATATTCAATTCGAGGTGTGGATTCCTGAATCGAGCTGGAATGGAAAATACTTGCAGGCCGGGTGTGGCGGATTCTGCGGCTCTATTTCGTTCCGCAGCATGGCCGAACCGCTGCGGCGGGGCTACGCCGTAGCGGCAACCGATGACGGCCACCAAGCGTCCGGAATTGATGCGAGCTGGGCCGTTGGCCATCCTGAAAAGATTACGGATTTCGCTTATCGAGCGCTGAAAGTGACGACTGACAACGCGAAGGCGATCATTGAGGCCTTTGAGTCGACCGGTCCCGACCTATCGTACTTTTTCGGATGCTCCGACGGTGGGCGGGAAGCACTGATGGAGGCGCAGCGCTTTCCCGACGACTTTAACGGAATCATCGCCGGCTCTCCGGCCAATGCATGGACCCACCTGTTTACCGGATTTGTTTACAACGAGCTGGCTTTGACCAAGACTCCTGACAGCGCGCTGACGAACGCGGACGTCAACCTACTGACCGCGGCGGTACTTGCGCAATGCGCGGGACATGACGGCGGCCTTGCCAGCGACGCGTTTTTGAATAACCCGCCGGCATGCAACTTCAATCCGGAGACCCTGTTGTGCACAGGGCATCAGACCAGCAGCTGTCTGTCGCAGGCGAAGGTAACCGCAATCAAGAAAATTTACGCCGGACCCGCCGGTGTCTTCCCGGGTTACGAACCGGGTGCGGAGTCGAGCCCCGCAAACTGGCCGCTTTGGATCACCGGAAACGGTATGCCGACGATGGGCTTGCAGGAGCTGTTCGGGAACACGTTCTTCGCAGACATGGTTTTCCCCGGCACCGGGTGGACACCGACCTCGACAAGCATAATCGAGGATGTGCGCGCCGCCGACGCCAATGAGAGAGTTTCGGCGATCAACTCGACTGATCCGGATCTGACTCCGTTCGTCGGATATGGGGGAAAGATGATCCAGTACGTCGGCTGGGCTGACAGTGCCATCGCTCCGCAGAACGACATCAACTACTACAGGTCAGTCACGCATGTGCTGGGTGGTCTGTCGACAACTCAGCAGTCCTATCGCCTGTTCATGGTGCCGGGGATGGCCCACTGCAGCGGCGGGCCCGGTCCGAATGCCTTCGGCAATGGCGTCAACGGGCCGAACCCCAATGATCCGTCGCAAGACCTGATCTCGGCCCTTGAGCAATGGGTGGAACTGGGGATCGCACCGGAGAAGATCATCGCGACAAAATACGTAAACGATAATCCGGCCGAGGGTGTCGCGTTTCAGCGCCCGCTTTGTGCCTTCCCGGAAGTCTCGGAGTTCAGCGGAAGCGGCGATCCGACGCAGGCTGTTAACTGGAAGTGCGTGCGGCCAAAGGGTCGTGGGCATGGACATGGCCGCGGTTCTGGCGGTAGTTGAAGGTGGGACCTGCGCGGTAGTTGCACTGTTTAGTCATCAAGCCCGTCAGGGGTGCGTGCTTCGGAGCACGCACCCCTGCATCGCAAAAACGTAGTGCGGGTCGGATCCGGGTACTGCGCCAATCTGCAACGTAACGAAAATCCGGCCTAACTTTAAGGGGTCAGACGATGAGTGATTACGTCGCTTTCTCCGGGTCATCTTCCGCTCCTTCTCTCTCGAGAACTTAAAGCTAGAAGATTCCACTTAGCAGCCTTCGATATCTGTCCAGTCCCCGGGGTCCACCTCTCTCGTCATCGGGCATTCCCGCTTTCACGCGACTTTCGGGTCCGCCTGCAGCGAATCCACGCCCGGACGCACCAGCGGGCTGCCCGGTAACCAGTCTGCGAGGGTCTGCTTGAGCAGCGGGTCGCCGAGGGCCTTCAGCTGACCGGCACGCATCGCCTGTTCCCACGTCTGCTGGTACAACCAGATCTGCGTGAGGGTGCGCACGCTGGTGTGAATTACCAGGTCCACGTCATGGCCGGGATCCTCGCGGCAGAGATCCACTTCGCCGCCCTCGCAGACCAGCCACCAGTGCGCCGTGCCATGGGGCGCGTCGGAGAAGCGGATTTCCATCACCACGCGCCTGGCGGGAAACCGTTCCGGGAGAAGGCTGCGCCGTATGTCCCACATGAGCAGGCCCGCGTCCAGGTCATGGCTTTCGAAGCGGGTCCCGACCCATCGGTGCCCCCACACCGCCATGAGCTCCACCATCGGGCGCAACTCCCGACCGGCCTGGGTTAGCTCGTAGGCGCCTGTGTCTCCGTCGTCGTCGGCCCGGCGCACGACGCCGGCCTCGATGAGCTGCTTGAGGCGACGGGAAAGCAGGGTGGGCGACATGAGCGGCAGACCGCGCCGCAGCTCGTTAAAGTGTCGGCTGCCCGCGACCAACTCGCGCACCACGAGCACGGTCCAGCGCTCGCACAGCAGCTCGGCTGCCTTCGCGACAGGACAGAACTGACCGTAGCCTTTCTTCATATCCGCTGCTCCCGACGTAGCTCTTGATTATAGACAATGCGCGAAGGACCAGATCCCCCGGATCACGGCAGTACACAACCTGTACTAGCCGCTTGCCGGCGGCCGGAATAGCCTGAACTGGCACCCGTCGGTGCGGCAGACAATATCCATGCGAGGAGGCTACGCGATGGACACCCTTTACGAACGGCTCGGCGGCGCCAATGGCATCTCACGGTTGGTGGACGATGTCGTGGAAGCGCATATGAACAATCCGGCAGTCAGTGCCCGTTTTCTGCCTTACCGGGAACGTCCCGAAGTCATGGCCCAGGTGAAGCGCCACACCTGCGAGTTCTTCGGGGCCGGCAGCGGCGGTCCGGAGCAGTACACGGGGCGCGACATGCCGGCGGCCCATCAGGGCATGAACATCAGCGAAGGGGAGTATTTGGCGGTGGTCGACGACATCATGGGCGTGCTCGAGCGGCACGACCACGACCAGCAGACCCGGGCCGAGGTGCTATTCGTGCTCTATTCGCTGAAGGGAGGGATCGTGCACGTATAGGGGTTGCGGCGCGGTTCGTGTGCCCCGGCTGCAGACCGGGGCACACGCCTCTGCCTCGGCGGTCGAAGGTCAGCCGGTGGCCGCCGGCGGCTGGACGCTTTCGCCGATGGTGCCCATCTCTCGCTGCTCCGCCACCGCCATCGCGGTTCGGAAGGACTTGTACTTCTCCCAGTCGAAGGCTTCCAGGAAGTCCAGGGCGGTCCTGGCGCCGGCCCGAATCAGGCCGGTCTGCTCTTCCTGGCTGATGCTGAACTTGAGCCAGTTGTAGCCCGACGTGTCCACGTAGGCCACCAGCTGCCGATAGTCCGGGTTGCGGCGGAGGAAATCGTAGTCCATGACCCGACGGGCGCTGTTGAAAAGCGACAGCAGGAACGAGAACAGGCCACCCACCTGCTGGACCCGGCCGGAGGTCCCGAGCTTGACGCCCAATGTGGGCCGGTGGGGCGGGGTGCCGCGGACGCGGAACTCCGAGATCGGGAAGTTCGACATGATGCCGCCGTCCACCAAGATGGCGCGTCGGGGCAGCTCCTCGCCCTGCTGCAGGCGGGTCCCCACGGTGTCGTCCCAGCGCTGCTGGTACCCGTCGGGGCGCGGCAGCTCCGGCCGGAGGGCCTTGAAGAACAGCGGTATGGACATGGACGCGCGCACGAAACGCGCGGGATGAACGGTGGCGGTGTCAAAGTAGAGCTCGCCCATGCGGGGAAACACGACCTTGGTCTCCGTCGCCACGTCCGCGGCGACGATCGCCAGCTTCCAGCCCCTTGGACCCTGTTCCGGGCTGAGGGCGGCCTCGCGCAGTCTGAGTCCCGGAGGTACAGTGGTCAGGCGCTTTTCCAGCGCCTCCACGCTGGTGATCCCGACGCCGTCGAGCACTTCGCACAACCAGCGCTCGAAGGCGTCACCGTCATTGATGCCCCACGTCTTGCGCCAGCGCAACAGCAGGTTCACGCCGCGGACGGCGCCCCAGCCGATGGCCGCGAGGGTGCGGCCCGCGCTGAGCGCGTCGGCGAGACGCTTGGCGGTCCAGCCGCCGTCGACGAAGTCGATGAAGTCGACGTTGCCCAGGGCCTTGAACAGCGCGGGGCTCTTGCGTTCCTGGGGGTTGGCGAGGGTCGCGACGAGCATCGCGGCGATGGAACCGGCGGAGGTACCGCCCACGCCGAGAAAGCGGACGCCGGCCTCCTCCAGTGCCCAGATGTAGCCTGCCAGGGCCAGCCCGAGGGTGCCGCCGCCTTCCATGACCAAGTCCACGTATTGGCGGCCCTGGTCGTCGACGACGTCGCTGAGGAGCTTGCCGTCGTCCCGCAGGGCATTGAGCCGCTTGCGGATCTTCCGGAGCTCCACATCCTGCATGAGGGTATCGTAGTCCATCACGTGCCCCGTCCCTTCCCGTCGATCTGTCCCTGTTTCGGATATCGGCGGCCTGCCAGCCGCGCGCTTCCTTAATGCAGAGTGTAGATGAAAAGCGGTGCCCGGCCAGGCCGCGGCGGCACTGCCTTAACACAGCCCCGGCTGTGGCTTATTCTTGACGATCGGCCGTGCCGGAGCCGCCGAGACCGCGAGCGCTGCTCGCCTGGCCGGCGCGGTCGCCGGCGGCCGACAGTGCTGACACCCGGGCCCGGATGGCGGAATTGGTAGACGCAAGAGACTTAAAATCTCTCGGCCGCATGGCCGTGCCGGTTCGAGTCCGGCTCCGGGCACCATCCACGCGCGAATCATGGTGTTCGGTGCCCGTTCAGGCGAGGGTCTCGCCCATGAAACGTTGATCGTTCCTTTGTCGTGATTGCCCTGGATGCGGCGCCGCCTCCACGGACTGGACCGGCGCGGCGCCGAACGGCCGGTGGAGTGTGTCGCGCTCCAGCCGGCAGGGCCACTGGGAGACGGTATTCACAGAATATGTGCGGACGCCTCGACCTGAGCGAGACGCCGGCCCGTTGGCCGGTGCGTTTCCCAAAGCTGCTGGATGACCTGGATCAGGGCCCGTGGGGGACGGGCCTGGGTTTCAATGTGCCTCCCGGCACACGCCTACCCGTGCTCGTGTGGAACGAGGACCGGAGCCGCATGGTGGCGCCGGGCTATTTCTGGGGCCCGTACTTCAGGATCCAGGGCCGCTGGAAGCAGGTCATCAACGCCAAGCTGGAGCGCCTTAACGAAAGCCGCCTCTGGGCCCCGGCGATGCGTCATGGCCGACGCGGCGTGGTGCCGGCGGCCGGCTATTTCGAGTGGCAGAAGACGGATAGCGGCTCGCAGCCCTATTACGTGACGCGCAAGGACGGACGGCCGATGGCGCTGGCGGCGCTGATCGGGAGCGCGCCGGCCACGGCGGACGGCGAGCGGGAACCCACGTGCGTGATCGTTACCCGGGACCCATGCGGCGGCATCGAACGGATACACCGGCGCATGCCCGTCGAGCTGACCGACGCCGAGGTGGGGCAATGGCTCAACCCGGAGGCGGTCATCGACCTGAAGGACCTGGCCGCCGACGATCCAACCGCGGCATGGAAGTGGTGGCCGGTAAGCCGGGCCGCCAACGACCCGCGCAACAACGGCAGGGAAGTCCTGGAGCCGGTGGAGCTGTAACGGCGGGAAGCCGCCGGCTTGCGGTGCTCAGGAATGCGTCGAGGCACCGTGCTCCAGCGTGGCGCGGGTGAAATCCTCGATGTAGTCGACCAGCACGTTGGTGGCTTCGACCGCGGTGTCCGGGTCGCCATCGGCGATGGCGCGGGCGCAGGCGGCGTGCAGCCGGGCGCAGCGGGGCAGGTCGAGGGTCTCCTTGTAATGCTGGTACCAGAACCGGCGCGAGAGGCCCTGCATGAGGCCCATGGTCTTGCGGGCGAAGGGGTTGCGGCAGACCTCGGCCAGCATCACGTTGTACTGGCGATCGAGGCGCATGAACTCGACGTCGTCGTTCTGCTCGGCGGACGCATCCATGGCGTCGGCCAGACGGCGCAGTCGGGTGCGCTCGGCGGAGGTTGCGCGGCGGGCGGCGAGCCGGGCCATGACGGCTTCGACCTCCCTGCGCACCCGCAGCAGCTCGAGCTGATCGCTGACGTTGATCTCGGAGACCAGGATGCCCCGCCTGGGCAGGATCACGATCAGTCCTTCCAGCGCCAGGCGCTGCAGCGCTTCCCTCACGGGGGTACGGCCTATGCCGAGCGACTTCGTCAGGGAGGACTCGGAGAGCACCTCGCCCGGGCGCAGCTGCAGCGTGACGATGAGCTCTTCCAGGCGGCGATAGGCCCGGTCGGTCAGCGTGGCCTTGCCGTTCTGCGGCGTATCCGCACCGGCTTGGTCGGTTTCATTCCGGGCGGCGGGATCTGTCACTGACACTAAGCGGCTCCGTGGCGGAGGCGCCGGCAAAAGGCTGCGGCGCAGAGTGCTTTCCATCCGTCGTCAACGGGGATCTTACTAACCTTCGCAGCGGTATTGCCAGGTCTCGTCGGCAGCGCTCGCTGCCCAGCCGCGCAGCGCAGCGGTTGGGGCGGAGCCGGCGGGGCAAGGCCGCCGGCCGGGGCTACGACCGGGAGCGTGAGCCCGCGCCCGGCGCCTTCTTCGCCTCGGGGAACAGCCACAGGGCGAGAATCATGAAGGCGCCCAGAAACAGTACGACCCACTGCGTCACCGGCTGGCCGATGGCGGCCTGATAGTAGTGCGCGGCGACCGCGGTCACGATCACCAGCGCCGTGATGATGAGCTTCATGTAGGTAGGCATGGCCCTATCTCCTCAGGAATTCAGTTGCAGCAGAAGCAGCAAGCCGCTGGTTGCCCCCGTCATCACGACCACCCCGGACCGGCTGTCCCAGAACTGCCTAGGCACCAACTCGAACCCCATGGGCGCCAGCAGCATGGCGAGGCCGCCGGCAATGACGATGATGGTCCACGGCAGGGCTCGGGCGGCCATTGTCAGCGCCGCGGCCGCGAGCGCGACCGACATCAGGGAGAGCAGGGCGATCAGAATGTGCCCATTCGCCCGCCGCAGCGGGTCCGGGCGTGCGTCGACGGGAAAGAAACCGCTGAGCTCGAGCCCGGCGATCGCCGCTACCAGCAGCGAGGCCGAGTACAGGCCGATCGTCACGAGGTCTGGTATCGTCACAGCGCCTCTCCTTGTCGCAGATGACTCGTGAGAATTTCGACGGGCGGCCGGCGCGTGACGCGGGCCGCCCGTCTCCGGGCAACGCTAGGCAGTCGCGGCGTTGGCGGCACGGCCCCGGGGCGTGCGCGAGGTCTTGCGCAGATCCCGGCGCAGGTGCTTGGTGCCGTAGCCGTTGAACAGGTGGCCGAGCAGCCCCCGGTCCAGATCGGAGGTGCCGAACAGCCAGTCGGCCACCGGGAACGTGAGGTTCATGTTCCGCTCCATCATCAGCGACTGGTTGTGGTGCGCCGTGTGATGCCGGCGCAGCGTGTTCACGAACGGGCAGTAGCGGACGAACGCGTTCTCGTCCACATGGCAGCAGAAGTGCATGAACTCGTAGATCAGGTACATGCTGGTGGTGGTGCACATGAGCAGCCAGCCCACGTTCGCGGAGAACACCGCGCCGGCGAGCAGCGCCGCCGGAATGGACATGAGAATGAAGACCACCAGCGCGAAGGGCGGGAAGAACGTCACGCGCCAGTCCTTCTGGCTGGCAAAGCGCATCTCGTTGTCGGTGAAGAACTGGTGATGCATCAGCGTGTGGCGGGTGTAGATGGCCCGCAACCCGGGCAGCCGTACCGGCCGGTGCATCACGTGGCGGTGCAGGAACCATTCAAACAGGTTGCACAGCATGAACACCACGGGGACGGTCACCCATTCGGCCCAGGTCGGCCGGTGGATGTTGTTGATGAAGACATACAGCGCCGTGGCGCCGATGCCGTAGATCACCGCAACGTGCAGCCAGCCGTTGTACCAGCCGGCAATGCGGCTGCGGTACTCGGCCCGGTAGTTGCGTTGCTTGTCTCGCATGTCGGATTCGCTCAGCTCCATCGCTGCTTCTCCTCTTCAAGTCGTTGAACGGCGCGCTCCCCGTGGGGGCAGGAGGCGTCAGCGGGACGTGGCGGCGAGGCTTTCCAGAGCCGCGTCCACGTCCGCCGAGCTCATTTCCCATTCGTTGCCGAAGTTGGCCACGACCTCGACCATGAACGGCTCGTAGACCGTCAGGGCTCTCTCGTCGTCGCCGAAATGATCGCAGAGCAGTGCCAGCGAAAGCTGGGCCGGGGCCGGACCTTCGTAGCTCCACTCGAATCCGTCCTTCGAGACCACCCGCAGATCGAAGCGCGGATCCAGCGGCTGGTCGTCCACGGTCACCTTCAGGCCGTCCATGGTGCGATCGCCTCGGTAGACCTTCATGGCAACTCCACTTTGTAACGAATCTGAACTGATATATTAGTTGTCGACATAGCTGACTGCAAGCATTTCCGGCAATGCATCAGGCGAGCTGCGTCTCCGCGTTCAGCCGGCCATGGAACGCGTTGTGCACGATCTCGCGATAGGCGGCGTCGGCCGGCTGAATCGGAAACGCTTTGGTCAGACGCACTACGCCCAGGCCGTTGTCGACGAGCTCATCCAGGTGCTCCTCGCCGACGCCGAAACCCCGCAGCGTGGTCGGAATGTCCACGGCGGCCACCAGGTCCCGGGTCCGGACCACGGCGCGGCGGGCAAGCGTGGACGGTGCCGCGTCCGGCTCGCCGGCGAGCCGCGCGATGGTGGCGAGGTCCTGTTCACGCACGGCGAGAAGGCTGTCCATGACGTACGGGAGATACACCGCATTGGTGCTCCCGTGCGAGGCGTGGGTAAGCCCCGCCAGCGCGTAGGCGAGCCCGTGTACCGCGTTCAGGCCGGCACTGGCGTAAGAGAGGGCCGCGTAGAGGCTGCCCGCCGCCATGCCTTCCCGGGCGTTCCGGTCCCGCCCGGCCTCGAAGGCGGTCTGCAGGTGCGAGAAGCACAGGCCGATGGCGGATTCCGCGAACTGCCGGGTCAGGGCGTTGCGCCCGGAATAGGCCGGATCGACGGCGCCCTCGCGGTCGAACGCCGTCGCGTCCTGGGTCAGATACGACTCGATGGCATGGGTCAGCGCATCCATGCCGGCCTCCGCCGTGACCTTGGGCGGGCAGGTCTCGGTCAGCTCGGGGTCTATCACCGCGACCCGCGGCCGCAGATCGTTCGCCAGGACGGCCACCTTGGTGGCGCTGTCGGGATCGACCAGGATGGCGCCGGCCGTGATCTCTGATCCAGTCCCCGCGGTGGTGGGCACGGCAATGTGCGGCAGCGGCTGGCCGGGTATCCGTCCTTCGCCCACGTAGTCCTGGGGACGGCCGCCGTACTTCAGCGTCAGCGACAGCATCTTGGCGAGGTCCATGTTGCTGCCGCCGCCCAGGGAGATGACGTGGTCGACGCGGGAGGACCAGCCGCTGGTGCGGACCGACTCCTCCGCCTGCCGGCACACGTCGACGGTGGGGTCCGGGATCCCGCCGTCGAAGACCAGGCTGTCGATCCCGTTCTGGTCGAGGGACTGCCGGAGCTCCTCCACGAAGGGGCTCTTGCCCGTGAAGAACCGGTCGGTGACGATCAGGGCCGCTCGGTATCCCTGTTGCCGCAGCAGCGGCGCGAGCTCCCGGCGGCTTCCCCAGCCACCCAGGATGCGCGGCGGTGCCGCCCAGAAGAGCTTGTCGAGCATAGATGGGGACCTTCTGATATATTAGTTGTCGACCGCCTATGTTAGAAATATTCCGGTGAACGGTCAATCGAAGCGGGCCGTGCCGTCCGGAAGAAGGGGGAGAAGGGAGTGACGACGCCGCACGACGCAGTCATGGTGGACGGTCCGGCGGGACCGCTCGGCGTATTTGCTGCGGGCCCGAGCGAAGGGGATGACGGACTGCCTTCGCTGCTGCTCCTGCACGGAATCCAGGGAACGGCGGGGGCGTGGGAGGCGGTCATGCAGGCGCTGCCCCCGGCTGGTCCGGTCCTGGCGCCGGATCTGCGGGGCCGCCGGCGGTCGGCCTGCCCGCACGACCCGCAGGCCTACGCCATGGAACGCTTTGCGGACGACCTGGCAGCGGTGATTCGCTGGCACGGGCGTCCGGTTATCATTGCGGGCTGGAGCATGGGCGTGCTGGTTGCCCTTACCTACATCCGCGATTACGGGCTCGAAGGTGTGTCCGGCCTCGCGCTGATCGGCGGCACCGCCTGCCCGGGCGGCGAATGCCCCTGGTTCCACGGTTCGGACGTGGCCGCTATCTCCCGAGAAGCCGAGGCCCGCGCACAGGCCATGGGCCTGCGGGAGTACGCAGCGCCGGTCGCGGTCGCCGGCGCCTGGCTTTCGGCGAGGCGCGCGGACCTGCGTCCCATGCTGGGGAGCGTCGCCGTGCCGGCCCTGATCCTCCACGGCGAGCGGGACGAGCAGTGTCCGCTGACCCACGCCCGAGTGCTGGCGGAAGGCATTCGAGGTGCGGAGCTGGAGGTGCTGCCCGGCCTGGGCCATGGGCTGCCTTCAGAAGCGCCGGCACACCTTGCGCGGCGTCTGCATGCTTTGAGGGAGTGCTGCTCTTCGGGGTGACCGCCCCCGCGCTCCGATATCGCCTCAGGCACGCCGCGGCCCTGCGAGAGCCTATTGCCGGTATCACCAGGATGAGGGTTCGCCCCGGTCCGCGGCGATGCGCGCTCCAACCCCCCCTGCCGCCAATCCCCGACGCAGAGCCACGGCATGCCCCTGGGGCGCTGTTGCGGCTGGCGGGGAAAATATTGACAATCGAGGCGTGCTAGGGGCGCGCGGAGCAATTCCCTGGACAAACGCCACGAGAAATCCACTGCCTGAGCCGGGGCACCTGGGGTAGGGAGACGAAACAACAATGGCGAACAAGAAGCGGGGCATTCACGGCCAGTGGTCAAGCTCCATGGCTTTCGTGCTGGCGGCGACCGGGTCCGCGGTGGGTCTGGGCAATATATGGCGCTTCCCTTACATGCTCGGCGAGAACGGGGGTGGGGCGTTTCTCATCGTCTATGTGGCCTGCGTTCTGCTGATTGGCATACCGGTCATGATTGGCGAGATCAGTATCGGGCGCCGCGCCCGGCAGAGTCCGATCAATGCGCTCGAGACGCTCTCCGAGGAGGAAGGCCGGCCGCGTTCCTGGCGCCTGCTGGGCTGGATGGGCGTCGTTGCCGGATTTCTCATTTTGTCGTTCTACAGCGTGGTTGCCGGATGGGTCCTGGACTACACGGTGAAGGCGCTGCTGGGGACGTTCCATGGCCTCGACGCTGAGACGGCCAAGGGGGCGTTCAACGCGCTGCTGGCCAGTCCGTGGACACTGATCTGGTGGCACAGCGTTTTCATTGTGCTCTGCTACGTGATTGTGGCCCAGGGCGTGGAAGGCGGACTGGAGCGGTCAGTGCGCTGGCTGATGCCGCTGCTGTTCCTGATGCTGTTCGTCCTGGTCGTCTACGGCATGGTCTATGGAGACTTCGCCCGCACCCTCGAATTCATGTTCAGCCCCAAGTGGTCGAAGCTCAGCGGAGAAGGCGTACTGGAGGCCATGGGCCAGGCATTCTTCACCCTCAGCCTCGGCATGGGCGCGATCATGGTGTACGGGTCCTATCTGCCCTCCAATGCATCGATTCCGCGAACCACGTTCCTGATTGCCGGCATGGACACGCTAGTGGCCATCGTCGCGGGCCTGGCGGTCTTCCCGATCGTATTCAGCCAGGTCGGTCAGGTGGACCAGAAGGTCGCACTGATCTTCTACTCGCTGCCGGTCGCTTTCGGCGGTATACCCGCCGGCAGCCTGTTCGGTTTCCTGTTCTTCCTGCTCGTGGCGTTTGCCGCCCTTACTTCGGGTATTTCGCTGCTGGAGCCCATTTCCGCCTACCTCGTGGAAAACTACGAATGGCCCCGACGCAGGGCGGTGGCATTCACGGCGGCCGTCATCTGGATCCTGGGACTGGGCAGCGTCTTCTCCTTCAACATCTGGAGTGGCTTCCATCCGCTCGGATTCCTCGGTCCGTTCTCCCACATGACGGTGTTCGACATCTTCGACGGCGTAACGGCCAACCTGCTGCTGCCCCTGGGCGGACTGGGCATCGCCGTCTTTGCCGGCTGGATGATGAGACGCGGCTCCATTGAGGAGGAAACCGGGTTTGCCCGTTCGGGGCTGTTCCGGCTATGGCTGTGGCTGGTACGGACACTGACGCCGCTGGCCGTGGTCGTGGTGCTGCTCAACAGCCTCGGCGTTTTCTGAGGGACGGGCCGCCGGCCCGTTGCCAGCCAGACCCGCGTCCGGTGGGCGCGGACCCACCGATCAATCCTTTCGTACCGGGTTGCCGGGAAGGCGGCGGGCGGTCGATCGGCCGCCGCTGACTGCGATTTCAGCCGCCGTAGCGCCGCAACACCAGCGTCGCGTTGGTGCCGCCGAAGCCGAAGCTGTTGGTCATGACGGTGTTAAGCCGTACGTCGTCGCGCCGCTCGGTCACCACGTTCATGCCCTCGGCCTCCGGATCCAGGTGCTCCACGTTGGCCGAGGCGGCGATGAAGCCGTCACGCATCATCAGCAGGCTGTAGATGGCCTCGTGAACGCCCGCCGCGCCCAGGGAGTGGCCGGTGAGGGATTTGGTGGAGCTCACGGGTGGCAGATCGGCGCCGAACACCTCGCTGATCGCCTTGAGCTCGGTGACGTCGCCGGCGGGGGTGCTGGTCCCGTGGGCGTTGATGTAGTCCACCGGGCCCTGGCAGTGCTCCAGTGCCTGGCGCATGCAGCGCACCGCACCCTCGCCGGAAGGGGCGACCATGTCGTGGCCGTCCGACGTGGCGCCGTAACCGACGATTTCGGCGTGGATCGTGGCGCCGCGGGCCAGGGCGTGCTCCAGCTCCTCGACCACGAGGATGCCGCCGCCGCCGGCGATGACGAAGCCGTCGCGGTCCGCGTCATACGGCCTGGAAGCCTTCTCGGGGGTGTCGTTGTACCCGGAGGACAGAGCGCCCATGGCGTCGAAGAGCATGGTCATGCTCCAATGCTCTTCTTCGCCGCCGCCGGCGAACACGATGTCCTGGCGGCCGAGCTGTATCTGCTCCACGGCGTTGCCGATGCAGTGGGCGCTGGTGGCGCACGCGGACGTGATGGAGTAGTTGACGCCGCGGATCTGGAACGGCGTGGCCAGGCAGGCGGACACGGTGCTTCCCATCGCTTTGGGCACGGAGAACGCGCCGATCTTTCGGACCCCGCGCTCGCGGAGGATGTCGGCGGCCTGCACCAGGCTCGACGTGGAGCCCCCGCCGGAGCCGACGATGAGGCCGGTGCGCGGATTGGAGACCCGATCGTGGCTCAATCCGGCGTCGGCGATGGCATCCTCCATGGCGATGTAGGCGTATTCGGCGGCCTCTCCCATGAATCGGCGGGGCTTGCGCGGAATGCGTTCCGCCACGTCGATGTCGACCGCGCCGGCCACGCGGCTGCGCAGCCCCATCTGCTCGTATTCTTCTTTGTATCGTATGCCGGAGCGGCCTGCCCGCAGGGACTGCGACACTTCGTCGACGGTATTCCCCAGGCAGGAGACGACTCCGATTCCCGTTACCACTACTCGGCGCACGGATGACTCCTCACTCTTTCGCCGTCATTCAAGAGCCAGACTTCACGACTCACGCCGCCGGACGGTGCTACAGCGCATGCTGGGGATCCCTGAACAGACCCACCTTGAGATCCTTCGCCAGATATATCGGAATATTGTCGGCTATCACTTGGCCATCGCCAATACCCATGACCAAGCTTCTGCGTATGATTCTTTTAATATCAAGGCGATACGTGACGATCTTCGTGTTGGGCAGTATCTGCCCCGAGAACTTTACCTCGCCGCAGCCCAAGGCGCGTCCCTTGCCCTCGAGACCCAGCCAGCCGAGATAGAAGCCCACCAGCTGCCAGAGGGCGTCCAGGCCCAGACAGCCCGGCATCACGGGATCGCCGGGAAAATGGCAGTCGAAGAACCACAGGTCCGGATGGACATCGAGCTCCGCCTCCACTTGGCCGTTTCCGTAAGGGCCGTTGTCGTCGTGAATGCGGGGGATACGATCGAACATCAGCATGTTGGGGATGGGCAGCTGCGGTCCCTCGGGGCCGAACAGCTCGCCATGCCCGCAGGCGATGAGCTCTTCATAGTTATAGCTGTTTTTGCGTTCCATAAGCCGCCAGTTCATCTCACTGTTCGTTACCGGCACCCGGTGCCTGGTTCCGGCGCATCGCCCGCCTCGACAGTGCTCGGCCGTGATGCCCCGTATTGATCCTGATTAAGGCCGGGCACGGGCGGTGCCGCTAACATGACGCATCGCCCTCAACCGGCCGAAACACTACTTGGAGAGGCTCCCGATGACAAGCGTTAATGCCCCGAGAACGCTGCGGCTGCCGGCGCGCCTGCCGCGGCCGCTGGCGTATTTGCTGTACCCCGCCGACCGTCACCTCGTTGGACCGCTGGCAGCCGCGTTCATCCGCCGTGCGCTGGCGATCCCCCTGGCCGACGGGACGCTCGCGGAGCTGGAGGGGCGCACTGCGCGTATCGCATTCTCCGATGCACCGTTCGCTCTGCATCTCGGCCTGCGCGCGGGACGGCTACGCTCGGTGACGGGGCGTGAGGCGGACGTGACCGTGAGCATGTCGGTCGCGGACGCCCTCCGGCTGGTCACGCGCCGGGAGGACCCGGACACGCTGTTCTTCCAGCGGCGTCTGCGTATCGAGGGGGACGTGGAGCTGAGTCTGTACCTGAAGAACGCCCTGGATGCCGTGGACGAGGCCGAGCTGCCTGAACCGCTGCGCCGCCTGCTGTCCCGCCTATCCCGTGTCATCGACGGGGTTGAAGCGGTTACGAGACCGACGGACTGACGCGAGCCATTCCGGGTCTCCCGTGCCAGTAGCCGTTACTGCCGGGGGCGGAGGCCAGGGCGCGCCGTGCGTCCGCATCGCCGTCCAGCGCCGCGCGCAGCCGAGCGAGGTGCTCGAGCGTCCCCTCGGGCTGCGGGCTGACGCGTACGACGTCCACGCCGGCGGCGCGGATAGCCTCGAGATCGCCCAGCAGATTGGCCGGCTCCGACGACTGGGTCTGGATGCCGTTGATGGTGAGAAACGGGGTGCCGTCCCGGCTGCACAGCGGCAGGCCCACGGGGTGGTCCAGGCAGCGGAAGCGGCAGTCATCCTTGGGCAGATCGTAATACCGGGCCGTGTAGCAGCGCGCGGCGTGGGCGAGAGGCATGCGGCCGTAGGCGAACAGCTCCGTTTCCGGCGGCGCGCCGTCGTAGCCGGCCAGGACGGCGCGCAGGCCCCGGGCCGACAGCTCCAGCGGCGGCACCCAGCGCTGCATGCCCAGCCGATGCAGCGTGGCCAGCGAGTCCGGGTTGTAGAGGTTGAGGGTGGTACCGCCGACGAAGGGCCGCTCCAGCGCCGTCAGCAGCTCCACGGCGCTATAGTCGTTGGCCTCCACCAGCACACCCTCGGAGTCGCAAAGGCGCCGCAGCTGCTGCCGTTCCGCGCTGGATTCCAGCAGGGTCAGGCTCGAGAGCACCGGCTGCTTGCCGGCAGCGGCGGCGTCCAGCGCCAGGCCGCGCCAATCGGCCAGGGTGAGCTCCCGGCGCTTGGAGCAGACGGTCTCACCGAGATAGACGATATCCGCCGGCGACTCGAACACCGCCCGGTAGAAGCGAAAGACCGCTTCTCGGGGCCAGAAATAGAGCAGGGGGCCGAGCGAGATACGCATGAATGCTCCTACTGCCAGCGCCGGTGATAGGCGCCCAGGGTCGTCTGGGTACCTTCGGAGAGCCGTGCCAGGGCCTCGTCCCACTCCTCCCGCGAGCGAAACCCGTGGGGATCGCTGAGCAGCGCGTCGATGGCGCCCCGCCATACCCGGGTGACCGCCGCTACGTAGGCCGGCGAGCGCTGCCGGCCTTCGATCTTCACCGCACCGATGCCCATGGCGTGCAGGCGCGGCAGCAGGTCCAGGGTATTGAGGCTGGTTGGTTCCTCCAGGGCGTGATAGATACGCCCGCCCACGTCGAAACGGCCCTTGCACAGCGTCGGGTAGCCGGCGGGCTCCCCGGCGGCGAATCGGTCGATGAGTACCCCGCCGAGCCGCGCGCTCAATTGTCCGTCCTCGTCCTGCCAGCGTACCGCCGAGGCGGGCGAGCATACACCGCGCGTGTTGGGCGACTCGCCGGTGGCGTAGGAAGAGAGCAGACAGCGGCCTTCGACCATCACGCACAGTGAGCCGAACGCGAATACTTCCAGTTCTACCGGAGACTGCTCGGCGACCTGCGCTACCTGGGCCAGCGACAGTACCCGTGGCAGCACGGCCCGGCTCACGCCGAAGTTGCGGGCATAGAACGACAGTGCCTCCGGCGTGGTGGCCGAGCCCTGGACGGACAGGTGGATACGCAGGTCCGGGTAATGCGCCCGGGCGTAGTCCATTACGCCGGCGTCGGCGGCAATGATGGCCGCGACGCCGCTGTCGGCGGCCACGTCCACTGCCCGTCGCCAGCGCTCGGCGCCGCCGCCCTGGGCGTAGGTATTGAGCGCCATCAGGATCCGGGCCCCGTAGCGCTCAGCCAGCGTGACTGCCTCGGGCAGCCTGTCCGGCCGGAAGTTGAGGCCTTTGAACGAGCGGGCGTTGGTTTCGTCGGCGAGGCCCACGTAGACGGCGTCCGCGCCGTTCTCCAGGGCCGCCTTCAGGGCGGGCCGGCCGCCCGCGGGGCAAACGAGTTCCATGCAGGGTTCCAGGATGGTTGCGGTTGCCGGGGAATGACGTCTCAGTCTAGTGAGGCGCTCCCGCGGTGTATTTGACGACAGTCAAGGCGCCGCCGGCTCAGGAGGGGTCGTCCAGCAGAGCCTCGATAACGCGTGCCGCATCATCGTCCCGGCTCTCGATGGAAAAGCCCGCGCCGTAGCTGTCGGTGCCGCTGGCCTGCTGGCACCAGATGCAGCGGCCGGTAAGCGTCAGCTCGTTCTCGCCGGCCGCCGGGGTCTCCAGGGCGGCCGTCAGGCGGTACGCCCGCCCGGGGGCTAAGTGCGCAGCGCTGAGCACCATGAATCCGTGTCGGGACAGATTGATCAGCCGGCCGAGAGGCTCGGCCGTGTGCGCGTCCCGGACGGGGACCGATCGAGAAAGGGTGACTCGGGGTTCGCTGCGCTGCTCGAACATGCGGTGTGAGGTTGCAGACGGGCCTGGCAAGGAGTTGGTGAAACCGGCGGCATCGTGGGTCCAGGGTATTGATCTGGCCGAAAGCGGTCCATAGCTCTATGCTATGCATGCGGTTGAAAAGAACGAATATACAAACGACATGAACCGCGTTAGGGTTCGCGCTGGTGAATCGGTTCAGCCCCGGCGGCGCGAAAGGTGCGGCCGGGCGCGCAACGCAGGAGTCAACGATCTATGAGCAGTGACAACATCGTGCACACCTCCGACGACAAGTTTAAGAACGACGTGCTCGCTTCCGACACGCCCGTTCTGGTGGACTTCTGGGCGGAGTGGTGCGGCCCGTGCAAGATGATTGCGCCCGTGCTGGACGAGGTCGCCGATCAGTACAAGGACAAGATCAAGGTCTGCAAGATCAACATCGACGAGAACCCGGGCACGGCACCCCAGTATGGCGTGCGCGGCATTCCGACCCTGATGATATTCAAGAACGGCGAGGTCGAGGCCACCAAGGTCGGGGCGCTGTCCAAGTCCCAGCTGATCCAGTTCGTGGAAGGCAGCGTCAACTGAATCGGCAGCACCGGCGGGGCCGGGCGGTCCCGCCGGTTCAACGCTCCGCCCGCGCCCCCGCCTCGTCCGTTTCGCCCGCCAGCAACCTCCGCACCGCCGCGACGATTCCCTCCGCGTCCAGTCCGGCTTCGGTCAGCAGCCTGCCCGGGTCACCGTGGGCCATGAAACGATCCGGCAGCCCGAGGCGCAGGACTGTCTGCTCGATGCCGGCTTCCTGAAGCGTTTCCAGCACGGCGCTTCCGGCGCCCCCCGCCAGGACGTTTTCCTCGACCGTGACCAGCAGCCGGTGGTCGCGTGCCTGCTCCAACACCAGCGCGGTATCCAGGGGCTTGACGAAGCGCATGTTGACCACCGTGGCGTCCAGCGCTTCGCCCGCCTCGAGCGCCGGCCCGACCATGCTGCCGAAGGCCAGCAGGGCGACGCCGCGCCCGCGGCGCCGGACTTCGCCGCGGCCGCGCGGAAGGGCTTCCATCGCCTCCGCCGGCGTCACGCCGGGGCCGCTGCCGCGCGGGTAGCGTACCGCTGCTGGTCCCCGCAGGGCGTGGGCGGTGAAAAGCATCTGCCGGCACTCGTTTTCGTCGGCGGGCGCCATCACCGTCATGTTGGGGATGCAGCGCAGATAGGAAAGATCGAAGGCGCCGTGGTGGGTTGGCCCGTCGGCGCCGACCACGCCCGCGCGGTCGATGGCGAAGACCACCGGGAGGTTCTGCAGCGCCACGTCGTGAATGAGCTGATCGTAACCGCGCTGCAGGAATGTGGAGTAGATCGCCAGCACCGGGTGCGCGCCCTCGCAGGCCAGGCCCGCCGCCAGGGTCACGGCATGCTGCTCGGCGATGCCGACGTCGAAGTAGCGCTCGGGGAAGCGCTTGGCGAACTCCACCAGTCCCGACCCCTCGCGCATGGCGGGGGTGATGCCCACCAGCCTGGGATCGGCTTCCGCCATGTCGCAGAGCCACTGCCCGAAGACCTTGGTGTAGGTGGTCCCGGAGCCGCCGGCGCTCAGGCCCTTGCTGGGATCGAAAGCCTTGACCCCGTGATAAGCGATCGGGTCCTCCTCGGCCAGCGCATAGCCCTTGCCCTTGCGCGTCACGACGTGCAGCAGCCGGGGACCGTCAAGCTCGCGCAGACGCTGCAGCACCGGCAGCAGCTCGTCGAGGTCGTGGCCGTCGACGGGGCCGAAATAGCGGAAACCGAGCTCCTCGAAGAAGGTGCCCGGTACCATCATCCCCTTCATGTGCTCCTCGGCCCGCCGGGCGAGAGCCTGCATCTCCCGGGGCATCTGCGCCAGCACCCGCTTGCCGCCCTCGCGCAGGGTGCTGTAGAGGCGGCCGCTGAGCATCCGGCTGAGGGTGCGGGAGAGGGCGCCCACGTTCTCGGAGATGGACATCTCGTTGTCGTTGAGCACCACCAGCAGATCGGCGTCGACGTCGCCGGCGTGATTGAGCGCTTCGAAAGCCTCTCCGGCGGTCATGCCGCCGTCGCCTATGACCGCCACGGTCTTCTGGCGCCGGCCCTGGATCCGAGCGGCCACCGCCATGCCCAGGGCGGCGCTGATGGAGGTGCTCGAGTGGCCGACCCCGAAGGTGTCGAAGGGGCTCTCGTCGCGCTTGGGGAAACCCGCCAGCCCGCCATGCTTGCGCACGGTACCGATGCGCCCGCGGCGTCCCGTGAGGATCTTGTGCGGATAGCACTGATGGCCCACGTCCCAGACCAGGCGGTCGTCGGGGGTTTGGAAGACGTAGTGCAGGGCGATGGTGAGCTCGATGACGCCCAGGCCAGCGGCCAGGTGGCCGCCGCTGCGAGCGACGCTCTCGAGCAGGTAGCCGCGGAGCTGATCCGCGAGGCGGTGGAGCTGCGGCGGGGAGAGCTCGCGCAGGTGCGCCGGCTCGTCGATGCACTCCAGCAGTGGATAGGAACCAGGGGTTGGCATGGCGGTAGCGTGTGTATTGTGCGACATTGCGGCGCTGTCGCGCCATCATAGCCTAAGGAAACACTGAAGTATTCCCGCGAGGCTCAGTCGAACGCGTCCACGATGTGGTCTTCCAGCAGGTCCGGTTCGATCTCGGTTTCCGGAATGGTGCGGCCGCGCGCCGAGATACCGGCGGTGTGGACGCTCTCTGGGTCGCCCGAGACCAGCGGATGCCACCAGGCCAGACCGCGCCCTTCCGCGACGCGCCGGTAAGCGCAGGACTCCGGCAGCCAGCCGAATCGTCGGACTTTGCGCGCCGTCAGGCTGATGCAGTCGGGGACGCGCTTGCGGCGATTGGGATAGTCGGTACACAGGCAGCTGTGGCCGTCCAGCAGCTGACAGGCGACGTTGGTGAAGTAGAATCGCCCGGTCCGCTCGTCCTCCAGCTTGTGCAGGCAGCATTTCCCGCAGCCGTCGCAGAGGGATTCCCACTCGTCGCGGGTCATTTCCTCGAGGGTCTTGCGTTCCCAGAAAGGCTGCTCTGTCATGGCCATGGCTCTCGACCGGCACGAATTACCCGGAGTGCCGGATTGGCGGGTGGGGCCTGTGTCGTCCGGTCGCCGGCCCGCGTCCCGAAATCGTCCGGGGGCCATGGTCGCACGAACGATCCCGATGTGTAACGTCGCGTCAGTGCCGTTATAATCGCGGCCCATTCTGCATCTGCCGAGTATTCGCAAGTCTATGTCCGATTTCGAGCGTGAGGTGGCCCGGCGGCGCACCTTTGCCATCATCTCCCATCCCGACGCCGGCAAGACGACGGTCACGGAGAAGTTGCTGCTGTACGGCGGCGCCATTCAGCTGGCGGGCACCGTCAAGGGGCGCAAGTCCAGCCGCCACGCTACCTCCGACTGGATGGAGCTGGAAAAACAGCGCGGTATCTCGGTGACCTCGTCGGTCATGCAGTTCCCCTATCGGGACCGCATTGTCAACCTGTTGGATACACCCGGCCACGAGGATTTCTCGGAGGATACCTACCGTACGCTGACGGCGGTGGATTCCGCCCTGATGGTGATCGACAGCGCCAAGGGCGTCGAGGAGCGCACCATCAAGCTCATGGACGTCTGCCGCCTGCGCACCACGCCGATCATGACCTTCATCAACAAGCTCGACCGCGAGGGCCGGGATCCCATGGAGCTCATGGACGAGGTGGAGGAGGTGCTGAAGATCCGCTGCGCGCCGGTGACCTGGCCGATTGGCATGGGCAAGCGCTTCAAGGGCGTGTTCCATTTGCTCGATGATCGCATTCATCTGTTCAGCGCCCAGCACAGCGACAAGGTCCAAGAGGGCGAGGTGGTGGACGGCCTGGACAACCCACGCCTGGACGAGCTGCTCGGTGATGCCGCCCGGGAACTGCGCGACGAGGTCGAGCTGCTTCGCGAGGCCAGCAACACCTTTGACGTGGACGCGTACCTTCGCGGCGAGCTGACGCCGGTCTTCTTCGGCTCCGCCATCAACAACTTCGGCGTCAAAGAGCTGCTGGAGAGCTTCGTCGAGCACGCCCCGCCGCCCCGCGCCCATGACACGACGACGCGCACGGTGGAGGCGGAGGAGCCCCAGTTCTCCGGCTTCGTGTTCAAGATCCAGGCGAACATGGACCCCCAGCACCGCGACCGGATCGCCTTTCTGCGCGTGTGCTCCGGCAGCTACCGAAAGGGCATGAAGGTCCGTCACGTGCGCATCGGCAAGGACGTGAAGATCGCCAATGCCATCACGTTCATGGCCTCGGAACGGGGTCACGTGGAGGAGGCTTATCCGGGAGACATCATCGGTCTCCACAACCACGGCACCATCCAGATCGGCGATACGTTCACCGAAGGCGAGGGCCTGAAGTTCACCGGCGTGCCGAACTTCGCCCCTGAGCTCTTCCGCCGTGCCGTGCTGAGAGATCCAATGAAAATGAAGGCGTTGCAGAAAGGTATTCAGGAACTTTGTGAAGAAGGGGCTTCGCAGGTGCTGCGGCCGCTCCACAGCAACGACATCATCGTCGGCGCGGTCGGCGTGCTGCAGTTCGACGTGGTCGCCTACCGCCTCAAGGCCGAGTACGGAGTGGACTGCACGTTCGAGAACGTCAAGGTTTCCACCGCCCGCTGGATCGACTGCGACGACAGCGGTGAGCTGCAGCGCTTCAAGGAGAAGAACGCGGAGAACCTGGCCCTGGACGGCGCGGGCAACCTCACCTATATCGCGCCCAGCCGCGTGAACCTGGAGCTCACCCAGGAACGCTGGCCGGAGGTCGAGTTCCACGCGACCCGCGAGCACTGAAGGGGGTTAGCCGCCAATGAACGCGAATGAACGCAAATAAGGTTTGAAAGCGTCGCCGGCAGCCGTGGGAGCGCCGACCCCGCCGCGACTGCCTCCACTGCCGAGGTATTCGCGCCGGGGTCGGCGCTCCCACGGAAGCGGAACAAGCATAGGGTCATATGCGTCCATCCGCGTTCATCTGCGGCTAAAACTAGCCTTATTCGGTTTCATCCGTGTCCATCTGTGGCGCTTTGGAGATGGTCTCGCCAAGGTCCACCGTGCGCAGGCGGTCCATGGCGAGGTCCCAGCGTCCCTCCAGGCACAGCCCGCTCATGCCGCCCTGCAGGTAGGCATCCTGCATCTCCTCGATCAACCGCTGTCGCACCGCCTCGGCGAGTGCCTGGGCCTGCTCGTCGTTCATGCCTTCCTCCGGGGTGAGTTCGCCGCAGATGAACACGGATCCAAAGCCTTTTTAGCCGCGAATGAGCGCGAATTCACGCCGATGGCTCGATGTTCGTCAGACGCGTGGGAGCGCCGACCCCGGCGCGAGCGCTTCGGCGGCGGAGGCAGTCGCGGCGGGGGCGCCGCTCCCACGACTGCGGACACGCGCTTGCAAACCTATTTGCGTTCATTCGCGGCTACCGTTCTTCAAGCGCTCCGTGCGCGCGGCGAGGCCACGTCGGCGCTATCTACGATGCGGACGTCCTTGGCTTCCAGGTCCTCGCGCACCTGGTCGTCCGAGGACGAATCCACCGGCCGGGTCAGATCCCACAGGTACCAGGTGCGGAAGCCCTCGTCCGCCGCGTCCTCGGCGGTCCATTTGACGCAGAAGTCCCGGGCCAGGCCGGCGACGAAGACATCCGTGATGCCGCGCTCGCGCAGGTAGCCGGCCAGGCCGGTGGGCGGGCGCTCGCCGGCCTCGTTCCAGTTGTTCTTGAAGCCGCTGTAGGAGTCCGCCTTCGGGTCCTCGCCCTTGCGGATGATGGCCGAAAACCGCTCCAGGGGCAGCCCGCGATGGAGGGCGGCACCGGCGCCGCCCTGGACGCAGTGATCGGGCCACAGCACCTGGTCATGACCGTAGAGATCGATGACCTCGAAGGGCTCGCGGCCGTTGTGGCTGCTGGCGAAGGAGATGTGGCCGGCCGGATGCCAGTCCTGGGTGGCCACGTAGAGGCCGAAATGGTCCGCCTCCATGAGCCGGCGTATGAGGGGCACCACGTCGCTGCCGTTCTGTGCGGCCAGCGCTCCCCCTTCCATGAAGTCCGGCTGTACGTCCACCACCAGCAGGACCGAGCGGTTGCGATCGAACTGGACGGTATTGCGGGTCATGCTCTACCTCCCGCGTCGCTCAACGCGCCACAAGTGTCCTCAGATATTATCTGGTAGCAGCAGGGCGGCGAGACAAGGCGGCGTCTAGCCACAGATGGACACGGATGAACACTGATCTGGAAACCATTTGTTAGCCGCGAATAAACGCGAATAAACGCAAATGACCCTATGTTTGTTCCGCTTTCGTGGGAGCGCCGACCTCGGCGCGAATACCTCGGCAGTGGAGGCAGTCGCGGCGGGGGCGCCGCTCCCACGGTTGCCGGCGACGCTTTCAAAACCTATTCGCGTCCATTCGCGGCTGGCCCCTTTTCTTTTAAATCAGTGTTCATCCGTGTCCATCGGTGGCCAGGCCGCCCCAGCCCCGATTCAGGAGGTCTTGCCGTCGTCGTGCCGGGTTACCACCTCCCGGATCTCGTCCATGATGGCCGGGTCGTCGATAGTGGCGGGTACCGGCACGTTCTCTTCCGTGGCCAGGTTGCGGATGGTCTTGCGGAGGATCTTCCCGGACCGCGTCTTGGGCAGCCGGGGCACCACCAGCACACGCTTGAAGGCCGCCACCGCGCCGATCTCCTCGCGGACCCGTTGCACGAGCTCCCGCTCGAGGTCGCCCGGGTCGACGTCCGCGCCGTCCTTGAGCACGACGAAGCCCACCGGCAGCTGGCCCTTGAGCTCGTCGGGCAGCCCCACCACCGCGCACTCCGCGACGGCCGGGTGAGCACCGACCACTTCCTCCATGCCGCCGGTGGACAACCGGTGACCGGCCACGTTGATGACGTCGTCCACGCGGCCCATGATGAACACGTAGCCGTCGTCGTCCAGGTAGCCCCCGTCACCGGTGAGGTAGTAGCCCGGATACATGTCCAGGTAGCTGCGCCGGAAGCGTTCCGGATCGCCCCACAGGGTCGGCAGGCAGCCCGGGGGCATGGGGAGCTTGATGGCGATGTTGCCGGATTCGTCGGCCCCGAGCGTGTCGCCCTCGTCACCCTTGATCTCCACCTGGTAACCGGGGACCGGGAAGGTGGCGGAGCCGCTCTTCACCGGGAAGCGCTCCAGGCCGACCGGATTGGCGACGATGGGCCAGCCGGTTTCGGTCTGCCACCAGTGGTCCACGATGGGGCAGTGGAGGTGGTCGTGCAGCCACTCGTAGGTGGGCGGATCGAGCCGCTCGCCGGCCACGAACACGTTCTTCAGGCCGGAGATGTCATAGCGGCCGAGATGCTCCGCCTCGGGGTCTTCTTTCTTGATGGCGCGGAATGCGGTCGGCGCCGTGAAGAAGGTTTTCACATTGTGCTCGGCGATGACCCGCCAGAAAGCGCCCGCATCCGGCGTTTTCACCGGCTTGCCCTCGTAGACCACCGTGGTGCAGCCGCGGATCAGCGGCGCGTAGACGATGTAGGAATGGCCGACCACCCAACCCACGTCCGACGCCGCCCAGTAGACCTCGCCGGGATGGGCGTCGTAGACGGCCGCCATGCTGTAGTTCAGAGCCACCGCGTGGCCGCCGTTCTCACGCACCACGCCTTTCGGTTTGCCGGTGGTTCCGGAGGTGTACAGGATGTAGAGCGGATCGGTCGCGTCCACGGGCACCGGGTCCGCCGCCGCGGCGCCCGCCATGAGGCTCTCCCAATCGTGGTCGCGCCCGGCCTGCATTTCCGGCTTCACCTGTGGGCGCTCCAGCACCACGACGTTCGCGGGCGGGTGTGACGACTGAGCCAGCGCCTTGTCCACGATGGGCTTGTAGGGGATCACGCGGTCGAGCTCGATGCCGCAGCTGGCGGTAATGAGCGTCTGCGGCTGGGCGTCATCGATGCGTACCGCCAGCTCGTGGGGGGAGAAGCCGCCGAACACGACGGAGTGGATCGCCCCCAGCCGGGCGCAGCCCAGCATCGCGATGACGGTTTCGGGCACCATGGGCATGTAGATGATCACCCGGTCTCCCTTGCCCACGCCGAGGCCCTGCAGCGCCCCGGCGAAGCGTGCCACCTCGTCGCGCAGCTCGGCGAAGCTGTAGCGCCGTTGACTGTTGGTGGCGGGGGAATCGTAGATGAGGGCGGTTTCACGGCCGCGGCCCAGGTTGCAGTGGCGGTCCAGCGCCAGGTACGCCGTGTTGAGCTTGCCGCCGGCGAACCAGCGGTCGACTCCGTGCTCGTCCCGACTGAGAATGGTCTGGGGGAACTCGTACCAGTCGATGTCTTTCGCCTTCTCCGCCCAGAACCCCTCCGGATCCTCGATGGATCGGCGATATTCCTCACGGTATCCCATCTTGCTCCTCCATTGGGGGGCTCATGGCCCGCTCACTGGTTTATTGGAATTCTTTGGCGCAAATATTGGCTCTTTATATAAACTTGTCAGCGTAACACGCGCGCCTCGCTGATCCAGATCAAGCGTGGAGCTGAGCCCGCAGCCTGGCGGGTTCCTCGACCCGGACGCGGCGACCGTCGACGGTAAGTATGCCGGCCTGGGTGAGCTGCAGCAGTATCCGCGACAGGGTCTCCGGCTGGATGGAGAGCCGGGACGCGATGATGTGCTTGGCGGCCGGCAGCGTGATCTGCGCGGGTCCTTTGCCCTCGGGCAGCCGCTCCAGAAGGAAGCGCACCACCCGGTCGGTGGCTTTCTGCAGCGTCAGGGTGTCGATCTCGTTGAGCCGCATGTGCAGCCGCTGGCTGAGGTCGCCCAGCAGCTGGAGGCAGCTTTCGGGGTCGTTGCACAGGATGTCCAGGTACGCCGAGTTGGAAATGCCATAGACCACTGCCGGGGAGATCGCCTGGGTCGTGACCGGGTAGCGCTGGTCCTGCATGAACATCACCGCTTCGGCGAAGGTTTGCCCCGGACCCGTGATCTCCACCACCTTCTCCTGGCCTTCCGCGGAGATGCGGAAGAGCTTTATCTGACCCTCGGCCACCAGGTAGAAGCGCTCGGCGTGGTCGCCGCGCTCGAACAGCGTCTCCCCGGTCCGCAGAGCAACCGCCCGGGTCGTCTCCACCAGGCGCGTCAGCCTGTCAGCGTCAAGCGGCGCGAACAGCAAATGTCCCGCCAGCGCTGCGCGTATCGCCTCGTTGCTGTCATGTCCGCTCATGGACGTCCAGTATACGATCCACAATGAAGGCCGCGATCTGCGCTGGGTCGTTGATGTTCAGCCCGGGCAGACCCTCGGCGGTCCGCGCCGGGTCGTCGGTGGCGATCGCCACGACGCTGTCGTCGTGAGCCGCGATCGGTTGCTGCGCCTGCTCGCCGCGGCGCAGCTCGATTTTCGGAAACCGTTCATGCCGGAACCCCTCCACCAGGATCAGGTCGACGGCGTCCTGGTGAAGGCAGGCCAGCTCTTCCGCCAGCACCGGGTCGCGAGGCCGGGGGTGTTCGGTCATCAGGGCGCGCCGGTGGGCGGAGGCGACCAGCACCTGGCCGGCGCCGGCCTTGCGCAGCTCGTAGCTGTCCTTGCCCGGGTAGTCCACGTCGAAGCCGTGGTGGGCATGTTTGACCAGTGCCACGCGGACGCCGCGTTCGACCAGTAGGGGGATCACCGCGCGCAGCAGGGTCGTCTTGCCGGTTCCGCTGTAGGCCGCGAAGCCGAGTATCGGCCGCGTCGCCGTAGCCGGCCAGAGGCCGCGGTAAGGGGCTTCGTGCCGCCCGGCCGGGTTCCGATCATCCAGGGGCACGGGCTCAGCGCACGCCATGGTTGACCGCCCAGACCGCGGCTTCGACGCGGGAGCGGAGGTTGAGCTTGCGCAGCACGTTCTTTACGTGGACCTTCACCGTGCCCTCGGCGATGTCGTACTTGCGGGCAATCAGCTTGTTGCTCATACCCTTGGACAGCCCTTTGAGCACCTCCAGCTCGCGGCTCGTCAGAGCGCGCAGGAGCTCCGATTCGTCATTGGTTCGATGGCCGCTCACGGCCTCGGCCAGTACCTGCGTGAGCGACTCGCTCAGCACCATGCGGCCCGTTGCCGCCTCCTTGATGCGCGCGAGCAGCGCTTCCGGCTCCATGTCCTTGAGCAGGTAGCCGTCCGCGCCGGCGCGCAGGGCGCTCACCACGTCCTCGTCGTTGTCCGATACGGTAAGCACCACGATCCTCGCCTGCACGTCCGCTTCGCGCAAGGCGCGGATGGTGGCGATACCGTCCATGCCGCGCATGTTGAGGTCGAGCAGGATCAGGTCGGGATCGTGCTCCCGCGCCAGGTTCAGCGCCTCCTCGCCGCTCTGGGCCTCGCCGACGGCGCGCAGCGCCGGGTCCATCGCCAGCAGCTGGCTGACGCCTTTGCGGAACAGGGGATGGTCGTCGACGATGATTATCTCGGTGGTCACGTTCTGCATGGGCCTGCTATCGGGGTTCGGCGTCACGCCACGGAGCGTGGCTCTGCTGCGGCATGAACGCAATCCGCACCACGGTTCCTCCGCCCGGTGGGCGTTCCAGGCGCAGTGTACCGCCGAGGCCGCCCACGCGTTCCTCCATGATCTTGATGCCGTAGTGGTTGGCCCGCGCCCAGTTGGTCGGGATCCCGACTCCGTCGTCCCCGATCTCCACCGCGACGGCGCCGTCCTCGCGGGACGCCAGAATCACCCAGGCCCGGCTGGCGTTGGCGTGCCGCACCACGTTGGTCAGCGCCTCCCGGACCGTCTGCAGCAGGTGGATCTCCTCGTTGGGCGTCAGCGGCACGTGTTCCAGGCGGAAGCGGAGCTGGACATCCAGATTGCCCTGGGCCGCGAACTCTTCCACGCTCCGCTGCAGGGCCTTGTGCAGACCGGCGTCGGTCATGGTCAGGCGGAAGGTATTCAGTAGCTCCCGTAGCTGGCGATAGGCGTCGTTGAGCCCTTCGCGGAGCTCGCCGGTTACGTCCAGGAGCCGCTGCCGGTCCGGGTTCTCGCTGTCGAACTCGGCCTGCAGCCGACTGACCTGAATCTTCAAGTAGCTGAGGGCCTGAGCCAGCGAGTCGTGCAGCTCGCGGGCGATTACGGCACGCTCGTCCATGAGCGCCAGCCGGTGCTGGTGCTCGGCGTGACGCTCGAGGCTGATCGAGGTGGCGATGTGCTCGCCCACCGCTTCGCAGAGCCTCAGCTGCCAGGCGCTGGGCACCCGGCCGGGATCGTGGGCGACGAGCAGCGCACCGTAGCGCCGCTCGGCGTCGGCGACGGGCACGCTGATGAGGCCGTCGGATATGGCCCGCGTCTCGCCAGGGGGGTGGCGGCCCAGACACTGCGCGCACTCGGGGGCGCGGCAGAAGGAAGGCCGGTTGCTGCCGGCAGTGGATAGGCGGGTGTAGGCCCGATCGCTGCCGGGGTTGCTCAGACAGAGGGTTATGGTGCCGACCTCCAAGGTTTGCTCCACCTCCGTGAGCACGCTGCGGTAGTGCTCCAGGTCGCGGCGTTCGGCGGATAGCTGGCGGCTGGTGTCGTAGAGCAGTTGCAACGCCTGGTTGCTCTGGCGCAGCGCGGCCGTCTTTTCCGCCACGCGCCGCTCCAGATCACCGTACATGCGGGAGATATTGGCGGCCATGGCGTTGAACGTGCGCGAGAGCATGCCCAGCTCGTCGGCGGCCCGGTAGCTGGTGCGGGCCTCGAAGTTGCCCCGCCTGGCCTCGTCGACCACGTACATCAGGTCGCGGAACGGGGGAGTGACGTCGATGAGCAGCTTGTACATGGCGAAGAAGACCAGGCCCAGGGTGATGAACAGCGCACTGCCCTGGACCACGCGCAGGAACTGTACCTTGCGCTCCGCCTGATGCTGGAGCCCCGCGACCAGGTCATCCACATGGTCGACGAACGAAGACACCGCCTGCGTGTAGCGGCGGCGAGCGGCGGTGGGGTCCGTGCGGAACGACTCGATGGCCGGCCGCATTTCCTCGTTCCACAGCCGCTGTACCTCGGCATAGCGGCTGCGTACCGGGTTGGTGGTCGACTCGGGTATGTCGCGGACCACGTCATGGCCGTAGAGGGTACCTTCGAAGCGTGCCACGTCGCTCTGGAGCTGGTGCCAGGTATCGCCGCCCGGCCGGGCCATGTGAGTGGCGATCCGGTAGGCCTGCATGCGCAGGGTGCCCGATGCATTGATGGCGGCCGCGTCGCCGGTGGCCATGTGGGCGATGATCACCGACCCGGCCATGGTCAAGATCGCCAGCACCGTGATGGCGCTCATGACGATGCCCGCGCGGACCACCAGCGACCGGCGGGGGAGGCCGACGGGACTCTCCGGCTGATCTACCACCAATGCACCGTCTGATCGCGCCGAGTACCGCGGGCTGCTCTGCCGTGCGGGCAAAAAAACTTTGACAACATCAGCTTATACCCATTTCTGCCAACTACCTCGAAAGAGGTAAGTGCGGTCATTCTCCGATCGAACCCCACCCGCACCGTTGACCTGCATCAAGTAGGCCCACCGTCGTCGTCCCTTAACTTCCAGAACAACGAAGACATCGGTTCTTCCAGCTTGAGGGAGGTTGCCATGAAAGATCTGGCAGGGGTAACAAGGCCTGACCAGTACCGGGCATTGGGGTTGAGCACACTGGCATTCACGGTGTGTTTCGCGGTCTGGACCATATTTTCCATTCTCGGCGTGAAGATCAAGCAGGACCTGGGTCTGAACGAGACCGAGTTCGGCCTGCTGGTGGCCACGCCGGTGCTCACCGGGTCCATCAGCCGCATCTTTCTGGGGATCTGGACGGAGCAGTTCGGGGGGCGGCTGGTGTTCACGGTGCTCATGCTGATCACCGCCGGCTGCGTGTATCTGCTGTCCTTCGCCAACACCTACGAGTTGTTCCTGCTCGCCGCCCTGGGTGTCGGCTTGGCCGGCGGATCGTTCATTGTCGGCATTGCCTACACCTCTTACTGGTTCGAGAAGGAGCGCCAGGGCACCGCGCTGGGCATCTTCGGTGCCGGCAACGTGGGCGCGGCAGTGACCAACTTCGGGGCGCCATTCCTGCTGCTCGCCCTGGGCTGGCAGGAGACGGCCATCGTCTACGCGACGGTGCTGGCCGCCATGGCGGTGGTGTTCTTCCTGCTGAGCAAGGAGGATCCGTCAACCGCCGTACGCAAGCGCGAAGGCCGCAAGGCCAGCAGCGCGCTGATGCAGCTGGAGCCGCTGAAGCATCTCCAGGTCTGGCGCTTCGCGCTCTACTACTTCTTCGTCTTCGGCGGCTTCGTCGCGCTGGCCTCCTACCTGCCGCGCTACTACGTGGGCGCCTACGGCGTGAGCATCGCCATCGCCGGCAGCCTGGCGGGTCTGTACTCGATGCCGGCCAGCCTGTTCCGGGCGCTGGGCGGCTGGCTGTCCGACAAGTTCGGGGCGCGCACGGTCATGTACGTGACCTTCATCGCCTCGCTGGTCTGCCTGTTCCTGCTGGCCTATCCCAAGACCCAGTACGTGGTCGCCGGCAAGGACGGCCCCATCGCGTTCACCATGGCCATGCCGCTGTGGGGCGCCGTGGCGCTGACCATCGTGCTGGGCTTCTTCATGTCCCTGGGCAAGGCTGCGGTGTACAAGCACATCCCGGTCTACTACCCCGACCACGTGGGTGCCGTGGGCGGCCTGGTAGGGATGATCGGCGGTCTGGGGGGCTTCTTCCTACCCATCATCTTCGGCGCGGTGCTGGATCTCAGCGGCGTCTGGACTAGCTCCTACATGGTGATGTTCCTGCTGGTCGCCGTCTCGCTGATCTGGATGCACTTCGCCATCCGGCGCATGGAGCGGCGGCGGGTTCCGGCTCTCGGCGAGGAGGAAAGCTTCCGTTATCTGCCTGAGCTCCAGGACCTGCCCCCGGCCCAGCGCGCCCACCGAATGGAGGCTCCGGCGGCAGCGGCGCGCGGCCCCGCCAAGCTCCACGGCGATCCCCAAGGCGGGCGGGTGTAAACCCCGCTCGCAACGACTCTGCGGAGAAAGACGACAATGGCTATCGATCACACAACGCATCCCGGCCACAAGCATGAGCTGGTGGACTGGCGGCCGGAGGACCCCGAGTTCTGGGAGACCACGGGCAAGGCCATCGCCACGCGAAACCTCTGGATTTCCATTCCCTGCCTGCTGCTGGCCTTCTCCGTGTGGCTGGTATGGAGCGCAGTGGCGGTGCGGCTGAACAACATCGGCTTCACATTCACCACCAACCAGCTGTTCTGGCTGACGGCGCTGCCGGGCCTGTCCGGCGCGACCCTGCGCATCTTCTACAGCTTCATGGTGCCGATCTTCGGCGGCCGCCGCTGGACGGTGATATCCACCGCATCGCTGGTGCTGCCGGCTCTGTGGATGGGTATCGCGGTCCAGAACCCGGACACCACGTTCTGGGAGTTCGCCCTGATCGCGCTGCTGTGCGGCTTCGGCGGCGGCAACTTCGCCTCCTCCATGGCCAACATCAGCTTCTTCTACCCGAAGAGCCAGCAGGGCACCGCCCTCGGCCTGAATGCGGGTCTGGGCAATCTGGGGGTCTCCGTCATGCAGTTCGTAGTGCCGCTGGTGATCACCACCGGCTCGCTGAGCTTCATGTTCGGCTCTGCCCAGTCCCTGGAGAACGGCGGCCAGCTCTGGCTGCAGAATGCCGGCTACATCTGGGTGCCATTCGTCGTGATCTTCACGGTGGCGGCCTGGTTCGGCATGAATGACATCGCCTCCTCCAGGGCCTCGTTCAGCGACCAGGCCATCATCTTCCGCCGCAAGCACCAGTGGCTGATGAGCTGGCTCTACATCGCGACCTTCGGCAGCTTCATCGGCTACTCCGCCGGCTTCCCGATGCTGATCAAGACCCAGTTCCCGGATGTCGATCCGCTGCAGTTCGCGTTCCTGGGGCCGATGGTGGGCGCGCTCATCCGGCCCATCGGCGGCTGGATGTCCGACAAGATGGGAGGCGCCCGGGTCACGTTCTGGAATTTCGTGGTGATGATTGCAGCGGTCTTCGGCGTCGTCTACTTCTTACCGGTGATGGGTACAGAAGGCAGCTTCTGGGGCTTCTTCGTGATGTTCATGATCCTGTTCATCACCACCGGGGTCGGCAACGGCTCCACTTTCCGGATGATCCCCATCATCTTCCGGACCCAGCATGAGCGCTGGACCGCCAACGGCACGGAGCAGGAGAAGCAGGACGCGGTCCGCAACGCCAACAAGGAATCGGCGGCCACGCTGGGTTTCAGCTCGGCCCTCGCAGCCTATGGGGCCTTCTTCATCCCCAAGGCCTACGGCACGTCGATTGCCCTGACCGGCGGTCCGACGGCGGCGCTGTACACGTTCGCCGCGTATTACCTGAGCTGCATCGCGGTGACCTGGTGGTTCTATCACCGGAAGAACGCGGAGATTCCCTGCTGATTCCAGTGAAGCCTGGCATACGTGAAGAGTAGAGTGAGGTATGGCGGGCAGCCGTGCTGCCCGCCCAAAAGCGTGCAGAGCGCGAACACGGCAGTGGAGCGGGTTAGCTGAGTAGGCAATGAGGGAGTGTACCCCTCACGCCTGATTCCATTCCGGCAGCACAGCGAGCCAAACGGAGCGAGCTAAATGAGTCATTTCCTAGACCGACTGATGTTCTTCAAGAAGGTCCAGGACGAGTTTGCGGGCGGTCACGGTCAGACCACCCACGAGGATCGTTCCTGGGAGAAGGGTTACCGCCAGCGCTGGCAGCACGACAAAATCGTGCGCTCCACTCACGGCGTTAACTGCACCGGTGCCTGTTCCTGGAAGATCTACGTCAAGGACGGGCTGGTCACCTGGGAGACACAGCAAACCGATTACCCCCGGACGCGGCCGGACCTGCCGAACCACGAGCCGCGCGGCTGCCCGCGCGGGGCCAGCTATTCCTGGTACATGTACAGCGCCAACCGCCTCAAATATCCGATGATCCGCGGCCGGCTGCTGCGTCTGTGGCGGGAGGCGAGACAGAACCACGAAGATCCGGTGGCGGCGTGGACGTCGATCGCGGAGGACGCGGAAAAGACCCGCGAATACAAGTCCAAGCGGGGCCTGGGCGGTCTGGTGCGCTCCAGCTGGGAGGAGGTGGAGGAGATCATCGCCGCCGCCAACGTCTACACCACCAAGACCTACGGTCCGGATCGCATCATGGGTTTCTCGCCGATCCCGGCCATGTCCATGATCTCCTATGCCTCCGGCAGCCGCTACCTGTCGCTGATAGGCGGCGTGAGCCTATCCTTCTACGACTGGTACTGCGACCTTCCGCCCAGCTCCCCCATGACCTGGGGTGAGCAGACGGACGTGCCGGAATCGGCGGACTGGTACAACGCCAAGTTCATCATGATGTGGGGCTCCAACGTGCCGCAGACGCGGACGCCCGACGCCCACTTCATGACCGAGGCACGCTACAACGGCACCAAGATCGTGACGGTCTCGCCGGACTACGCCGAGGCCACCAAGTTCGCCGACCGCTGGCTGTCCCCGCAGCAGGGCACCGACGCGGCGCTGGCCATGGCGCTGGGTCACGTCATCCTCCGCGAATACCACCTGGACAATCCCAGCGATTACTTCGTGGACTACTGCCGGCGCTACACCGACATGCCCATGCTCGTCCAGCTGGAGCAAACGGATAAGGGTTTGGCGGCCGGCCGCTTCCTGCGTGCCTCGGACCTGGACGGCAACCTGGGCCAGGACAACAACCCCGAGTGGAAGAGCCTCGCCTACGACGAGGGCAGCGATGTTCTGGTCGCCCCCCAGGGCTCCATCGGTTACCGCTGGGGCGAAGACGGCAAGTGGAACCTGGAGGAGAAGGAAGGCGGCGAGGGCCGGGAGGTCAAGCTGCGCCTGAGCCTGCTGGACGTGCGCGACGAGGTCTCCGAGGTGGCGTTCCCGTATTTCGGCAACGTGGAGCACGAGTATTTCCAGCATACCGACCACGACGCCGTGCTGATGCGCAAGGTTCCCACCCGTACCGTCCGGCTCGCCGACGGCGGCGAAGCCCGGGTGGCCACCGTCTATGACCTGATGATGGCCCATTACGGCCTGGACCGCGGGCTGGATGATCCCAACGTGGCCCGCTCCTATGACGATGATCTGCCCTACACGCCTGCCTGGCAGGAGCGCATCACCAGCGTGGCGAAGGAAGATGTCGTTCAGGTCGCCCGGGAGTTCGCCGAAACCGCCCACAAGACCCACGGCAAGTCCATGGTCATCCTCGGTGCCGGTCTCAACCACTGGTACCACATGGACCACAATTACCGGGGCATCATCAACATGCTCGCCTTCTGCGGCTGCGTGGGACAGAGCGGCGGCGGCTGGGCGCACTATGTCGGCCAGGAGAAGCTTCGGCCGCAGACCGGCTGGCTGCCGGTGGCCTTCGGCCTGGATTGGAGCCGGCCGCCCCGACACATGAACGGGACGTCCTTCTTCTATGCCCACAGCGACCAGTGGCGCTACGAAAAGCTCAAGGTGGAGGAGATTCTGTCGCCGCTGGCCAAGCCGGAGGACTGGAGCGGCAGCATGATCGACTACAACGTCCGTGCCGAGCGCATGGGCTGGTTGCCATCGGCGCCCCAGCTCGGGCGCAACCCGCTCGCCCTTTGCCGGGAGGCGGAACAGGCCGGCAAGGAGGTCAAGGACTACGTGGTGGAGCAGCTCAAATCCGGCGACCTGCAGATGGCCTGCGAGGACCCGGACGGCGAGGCCAACTTCCCGCGCAACATGTTCATCTGGCGTTCCAATCTGCTGGGGTCATCCGGCAAGGGGCATGAGTACTTCCTCAAACACCTCCTGGGCACCGACGACGGCGTCCAGGGCAAGGATCTGGGCGAGGAGGGCACCGAGCAGCCGGAGGAGCTGGTCTGGCACGAGCAGGCCCCCGAAGGCAAGCTGGATCTGCTGGTGACCCTGGACTTCCGCATGTCCACCACCTGTCTGTATTCGGACATCGTATTGCCCACGGCCACCTGGTACGAGAAGAACGACCTGAACACCTCCGACATGCATCCCTTCATCCACCCGCTGTCGGCGGCCGTGGACCCGGCCTGGGAATCCCGGAGCGACTGGGACATCTTCAAGGGCATCGCCAGGCGTTTCTCGGAGGTTAGCGTCGGCCATCTGGGGGTGGAAAAGGACGTGGTCAGCGTGCCGCTGCTCCATGACACGCCCGGGGAACTCGGCCAGCCCTTCGACGTGGCGGACTGGAAGCGTGGCGACACCGACCCGATGCCGGGCAAGACCATGCCCAACCTGGTGGTGGTGGAACGGGACTACCCGAACACCTACAACCGCTTCACGTCCCTGGGACCGCTGCTGGACAAGCTGGGCAACGGCGGTAAGGGCATCTCGTGGAACACCGAAAGCGAGGTGGCGTTCCTGGGCAAGCTCAACGGCGTCCACCGCGGCGAAGGCCCGCACAACGGCCGGCCCAAGATGGAGACGGCCATCCAGGCGGCCGAGAGCGTCATGGGGCTCGCTCCGGAGACTTGCGGCGAGGTGGCGGTGAAATCCTGGAAAGCCCTGGAGAAGTTCACCGGCCGCGAGCATCACCATCTGGCGCTGCACCAGGAGCACGAGAAGATCCGCTACCGGGACATTCAGGCCCAGCCGCGGAAGATCATCTCCTCGCCCACCTGGTCCGGCATCGAGTCGGAAGAGGTCTGTTACAACGCCGGCTGGACCAACGTCCACGAGCTGATCCCCTGGCGCACGCTGACGGGCCGCCAGCAGTTCTACCAGGACCACAGCTGGATGCGGGCGTTCGGCGAGGCGTTGACGTCCTACCGGCCGCCGGTTACCACCAAGACCTGGCAGAAGGTGCACAACCAGCGTTCCAACGGCAACACGGAGATCGTGCTGAACTGGATCACGCCGCACCAGAAGTGGGGCATTCACAGTACCTACAGCGACAACCTGCTGATGCTGACCCTCTCCCGGGGCGGGCCGATCGTGTGGATATCGGAGACCGACGCCAAGAAGGCCGGTATCGAGGACAACGACTGGATCGAAGTGTTCAACGTCAACGGCGCCGTGGTGGCTCGCGCGGTGGTCTCCCAGCGTGTGCGCGAGGGCATGGCCATGATGTACCACGCCCAGGAGCGCATCGTGAATACGCCCGGCTCCGAGATCACCGGCAAGCGGGGCGGCATCCACAACTCGGTCACCCGGGCGGTGCTCAAGCCGACCCACATGATCGGCGGCTACGCCCAGCAGAGCTACGGCTTCAACTACTACGGCACCGTCGGCTCCAATCGCGACGAGTTCGTCATTCTCCGCAAAATGGACAAAGTGGACTGGCTCGAGGGTGACGACGAATCGATTCTGGAACAGGAGTACACGCGATGAGAGTGCGCGCTCAGATCGGGAAAGTCCTCAATCTCGATAAGTGCATCGGGTGCCACACCTGCTCGGTGACCTGCAAGAACGTCTGGACGTCGCGGGAAGGCACGGAATACGTTTGGTTCAACAATGTCGAGACCAAGCCCGGCATCGGCTATCCCAAGGACTGGGAAAACCAGGACCGCTGGCATGGCGGCTGGACGCGTAACGGTAACGGCTCCATCCGGCCCAGGCAGGGCGGTAAGTGGCGCATCCTGGCCAACGTGTTCGCTAACCCGGATCTACCGGGCATCGACGATTACTACGAGCCGTTCAACTTCGACTACCAGCGGCTGCACAACGCCCCCGAGTCCCGGGCGCAGCCGACGGCCAAGCCGTACTCGGCCATTACCGGCAAGCCCATGGACAAGATCCACTGGGGCCCGAACTGGGAGGAGATCCTCGGCGGCGAGTTCGAGAAACGCAAGCAGGACTACAACTTCCAGAGCGTGCAGAAGGAGATGTACGGGCAGTTCGAGAACACCTTCATGATGTATCTCCCGCGCCTGTGCGAGCACTGCCTGAACCCCAGCTGCGTGGCCTCCTGTCCCTCGGGGGCCATCTACAAGCGCGAGGAGGACGGCATCGTCCTGATCGACCAGGACAAGTGCCGCGGCTGGCGCATGTGCATTTCGGGCTGCCCGTACAAGAAGATCTACTACAACTGGCAGTCGGGCAAATCGGAGAAGTGCACGTTCTGCTATCCGCGCATCGAGCAGGGCCAGCCCACGGTCTGCTCGGAGACCTGCGTGGGCCGCATCCGCTACCTGGGCGTCATGCTCTACGACGCCGACGCCATCGAGGAGGCGGCTTCGGTGGCTTCGGAGCAGGACCTCTACGAGGCGCAGATGCGAGTGTTCCTCGACCCCAACGACCCGGAAGTGATCGCCCAGGCTAAGCGCGACGGAGTACCGGAGAACTGGCTGGAAGCGGCCAAGACCTCGCCGGTCTACAAAATGGCCATGGACTGGAAGGTGGCGTTCCCGCTGCATCCGGAGTACCGGACCCTGCCCATGGTCTGGTACATCCCTCCGCTGTCGCCGATTCAGTCGGCGGCGGACGCCGGCCACATGGGTCTGGACGGGCTGATCCCGGACGTGAGTTCGCTGCGCATCCCGGTGAAATACCTGGCCAACATGCTCACGGCCGGCGATGAGCGCCCGGTGCTCCGGGCGCTCAAGAAGATGCTGGCCATGCGGGTCTACAGGCGCGGCCAGACCGTGGACGGCGTCGAGAACACCCAGGTGCTGGCGGACGTGGGGCTTTCCACGGAGCAGGTGGAGGACATGTACCAGATCATGGCCATCGCCAACTACGAGGATCGGTTCAACATCCCCACCAACCACCGCGAGCTGTCCATGGACGATCCCTACGGCGAGCGCAGCGGCTGCGGCTTCAGCTTCGGCGACGGCTGCCACACCCAGGGCGTGACCCGGCCCAACCTGTTCGGCGCCAAGAACCCGCGCAAGCGGCAGTTCCCGAGCCGTCAGGACCTGCTGGTGAAGACCCATAATCCGGGAGCCTGATCATGCTGACCTTCAAAGTCATTGCGGCGCTGCTGCACTACCCGGAGGCTGAGCTCGTCACCCATGCGGACGAGCTCGGCGAGGCGCTCCGCGAGGAGGGGCTGGTGCGGGGCGAGCGACTGGCGGCGTTCGAGGCCCATCTCGAGCGGCTGCGCGGCGAGGACCTGCTGGACCTGCAGGCGGAATACGTGGAGACCTTCGATCGCGGCCGGGCCCGTTCCCTGCACCTGTTCGAGCACGTCCACGGCGAGTCCCGCGACCGCGGCCAGGCCATGGTCGAGCTGCGCAGCGTCTACCGGGAAAACGGCTTCGACATCGACGTGCCGGAGCTGCCCGACTACCTGCCGCTGTTCCTGGAATACCTCTCCACGCGGCCGCTGCCGGAAGCGGCGGAGTGGCTCCAGGAGGTGGTGCACCTGCTACAGCTGCTCCATGCGCGCCTCGACGAGCACGGCAGTCACTATGCCGTGCTGATGGAGCCGCTGCTGGAGCTGGCCGGCGTCGACGTCCGCGACCCGGAGGTGCGGGCCCAGGTGGCCAACGAGGAACGCGACGACACCGCCGAGGCCCTGGACCGGGTCTGGATGGAAGATCCCGTCACCTTCGGGCCGGACAGCCTGCAGCAGGGCTGCTCGCCGCACCGGCGGCCGAAAGGACAGCCCCAGGTGGCCCCGGTGCAGTGGGCGGACCCGCGGCGCAGCCACTAGGCGGCGGATCGGACGATTCGACTAGGTATTGATCTCGATCCCGGGAGGATCACCATGGAATTCATCAACAATCTGCTCTTCGGGTACTACCCGTACATTGCCGGGACGGTGTTCCTGGTGGGCAGCCTGGTGCGGTTCGACATGAGCCAGTACACCTGGAAGACCAACTCCAGTCAGCTGCTGGACACCGGGCCGCGCTTCCGGCTGGGCAACAACCTGTTCCACATCGGCATCATCCTGCTGTTCTTCGGTCACCTGATCGGGCTGCTGATGCCGCACTCGCTCTATCCTCTGTTGGGGCTGACACCCCATTCCAAGCAAATCCTGGCCATGACCGCCGGCGGCATCTTCGGCGCGGTGTGCTTCGTGGGCATGGTGATCCTGATCCACCGCCGCTGGACGAATCCGCGGGTGCGGGCCCAGAGCAGCTTCATGGACCACTTCATCCTGCTGCTGCTCTTTGCGCAGCTCTGCCTCGGGCTGCTCACGCTCACCGTCTCAATCCACCATCTGGACGGCTCGGTGATGCTCATTCTGGCGGAATGGGCGCAGCGTATCGTTACCTTCCAGGGCGGGGCGGCGCCGCTGATCGCCCACGTGAGCTGGATCTACCAGCTCCACATCTTCCTGGGTCTGACCATGTTCCTGGTCTTCCCCTTCACGCGGCTGGTCCACATCTGGAGCGCGCCGGTGTGGTACCTGGGGCGCAGCTACCAGCTGGTGCGTCAGCGCCAGGCGTAGCAATGTCTGCATCGTGGCCATGGGGCCGGTCCCACAGCCGTGAGATGACGGCTCAGGAGCGCCCCAGGGCCGCGCACCAACCCACGAACGAGGCAAAGCATGACGATCAGCGTCAACGGCGTCGAGATCCCTTACGAGGCGATCAACATCGAGTCGGCGTTCCACGAGGACGGGCCCATCGAGCAGCGTCAGTTCGACGCCGCGCGGGCACTGGTAGTGCGTGAGGTCCTCCGCCAGCGGGCCGCAGAGCTGGGCCTGCTGGCCGATGTCGCCGACCGGGCGGAGTCGGATACCTGGCTGGATGCCGCACTCGACGACCTCCTGGAACGGGAGGTCGCCATTCCCGACCTGGACGAAACCGCCTGCCGGCAGTACTACGACAACAACCCCGCGCAGTTCACCACGGCACCGCTGATGGCCGTGCGCCATATCCTGCTCGCCGCGCCGCCCGACGACCTGGAGGCTCGGGAGCAGGCGCGCGACCAGGCCGAAGCGCTGATCGGGGAGCTTCAGGCGCGGCCGGAGCGGTTCGCCGAGCTGGCCCGGGCGCATTCGCGCTGTCCGTCGCGCGAAGAGGGCGGCGACCTCGGCCAGATCAGCAAAGGCCAGACGGTGCCCGAGTTCGAGGACGCCCTGTTCCGCCTGAGGGAAGGCCTCGCCGCCCGGCCGGTCAACAGCCGCTACGGTTACCACGTCGTGCAGGTGGATCACCGAGTGGACGGCCGTCTCATGCCTTTCGAAGAGGTCCGTGAGACGATCGCCGACTACCTCCGCGAGCGCTCCTACCGCCGTGCCGTCAGCCAGTACATCAAGCTCCTTCTGGCGGAGTCCGATGTGCAGGGGATCGATCTGGAGGAGGCGGACTCGCCATTGCTGCAGTGAATCGTTTTAGCCACAGATGGACACGGATAGAAGAATTGTTTAGCCGCAGATGAACGCGGATGGACACGGATAAGGACTGTTAGCCGCGAATGCGCGCGAATACTTTAGTGTTTCCCTAACGGGTGCGGCGGCGCCCACTGTGCACGCGCCTCGTAGCGCTCCTGGAGGTACCAGAGGCTGTCAGGGTCAGGCCGCCCCCGCAGGAGCGGCCCACGACCGCGAACGGTCTGGGTGGCTGCGCCGACCATGCACTCGCCCCGGGGACGGGGCTCCCACGGCCCTTCCATTCACCTCGGCAGTCGGCAACAGGGTGTGGGAGCGGCGACCCTGCCGCGAAGGGGTTGAGCCAGCCCAATCGCCCCGGGGACGGGGCTCCCACGGCCCTTCCGTTCACCTCGGCAGTCGGCAACAGGGAGTGGGAGCGGCGACCCTGCCGCGAAGGGGTTGAGCCAGCCCAATCGCCCCGGGGACGGGGCTCCCACGGCCCTTCCGTTCACCTCGGCAGTCGGCAACAAGGTGTGGGAGCGGCGTCCTCGCCGCGATCCCCTGGTCAACATTGACCTCGCCTCTGGCTACTACTCCGAAGCCGGGTTGCCCACGACTGGCCGCCATGAGCGTCCATCCGCGTTCATTTGCGGCTGAACGATTTTTATCCGTGTTCATCCGTGTCCATCTGTGGCGCATTGCGGATGGTTGCCCCAGCCCGCCTGAAACGCTACAAATGTCAGGTCGCGTTGCGCCGGGCGATTGGCCGGCACCGCCGACCCGCGTCACCCGCACAAGAACGTCGAACGCAAGGAGGGGTCCGTGGAAACCTTCGTCGCCGTGATCCGGTATCTCGACAGTCTGGTCTGGGGCGTGCCGATGCTCGTGCTGATCCTCGGTACGGGGCTGTTCCTGATGCTGCGCCTGCGGGTCATGCCCATTCGCAAGCTGGGTTACGCCTTCCGCATGCTCTGGGCGGGCCGGACCAGTCAGGACGAGGGCGACATCAGCCCCTTCAACGCCCTGATGACCGCGCTGTCGGCGACCATCGGCACCGGCAACATCGCCGGCGTGGCGACGGCGGTCGCGCTGGGCGGCCCCGGCGCGCTCTTCTGGATGTGGTGCACGGCCCTGGTGGGCATGGCGACCAAGTATTCCGAAGCCGTCTGCGCGGTGAACTACCGGGAGGTAGACGAGGCCGGCTACCACGTGGGCGGCCCCATGTTCTACATCAAGAACGGCCTTGGCCCCCGCTGGTCCTGGTTGGGTGCGACCTTCGCGGTGTTCGCCGCCGTGGCCGCCTTCGGCATCGGCAATACGGTGCAGTCCAACTCCGTCGCCAATGTGCTGCAGTCCTCCAACTTCGACGTCGACCCGTGGATAACGGGTGTCGTGCTGGCGGTCCTGGCCGCCCTGGTGCTGATCGGCGGCATCAAGCGGATCGCCGAAGTGGCCGGCAAGCTGGTGCCGCTGATGGCGGTGGCCTATCTGGCTGCTGGCGTCCTGATCCTGGCGATCAACATCACCGACGTGCCGTTCGCCATCGCGCTGATCGTACGCCAGGCTTTCACCGAGACCGCGGCGGTGGGCGGCTTCACCGGGGCCGCCGTGTGGGCGGCCATCCAGTTCGGCGTCGCCCGCGGGGTATTCTCCAACGAGGCGGGGCTCGGCAGCGCACCCATCGCCCACGCCGCCGCCCAGACCAACAGCCCCGTGCGGCAGGGTGTGGTGGCCATGCTGGGCACCTTCATCGATACCATCGTGGTCTGCAGCGTGACGGGTCTGGTGATCGTGATCTCCGGTGAGTGGACCACCGGCGCCAGCAGCGCGGCGCTGTCCGCGGCGGCCTTCGGCAAGGTGCTGCCCGGCTTCGGCGGCTACGTGGTGACGTTCGGCATGGCCATTTTCGCCTTCACGACGCTGCTCTCATGGAGCTTCTACGGCGAGAAGTGCGTCGAGTATCTGTTCGGCATCCGCGCCATCATGCCGTTCCGGCTGCTCTGGGTCCTGGCGATACCGGTAGGGGCCGTCGCCCAGCAGTATCTGGATACGGTGTGGCTGGTGGCGGATACGTTGAACGCCCTCATGGCGATCCCCAACCTGATCGCGCTGCTGCTGCTCAGCCCCGTGATCGTGCGCCTGACCCGCGAGTACTTCGCGGCCGAGGGTGGCCGGTGACCGGACGGGTCACGGCGTGAACCTGCTCCGTTGACGGGCGGCAGCCAGGTCGTAACCGGCGTCGTGGAGGCGCTGGACAAGCACGGCTGGTGCGTGACCGACGAGCTGGTCGACGGCACCGACGCGCGCCTGCTGCGGGACGAGTGCCGGCTCATCTGGACCAAGAACCGTTTCCGGCAGGCGGGGGTTGGCCTGGGCAGCAGCCTGCGCGTGCGCCCCGAAATCCGCAGCGACCACGTGAAATGGCTGGAAGAGGGCAGGCGCACGCCAGCCCAGTGGCGCTACGTGCGTACCATGGAGGCCCTGCGGCTGGCACTCAACGAGCGCTTCTATCTCGGGCTGTTCGAGTTCGAGGCCCATTTCGCGGTGTATCCACCCGGCGCCTTCTACGCCCGCCATTTCGACCAGTTCAAGGGCGCGCGACACCGCAATGTTTCCGCGATCCTGTATCTGAACGAAGACTGGGACGAGGCCGACGGCGGTGCGCTGCGCCTGTACCTGGGGACCGGGGACGATGCGCAGTCCGTGGACGTGGTGCCCGTCCTCGGCCGCGTGGCGGTGTTCTGGAGCGAGCAGTTCGAGCACGAGGTGCTGCCGGCGGCGCGGGAGCGCTGCAGCCTGACGGGATGGCTGCGGACGCGGGAGTAGTGGTTCGGAAGGGCGTTTGGCCGCAGATGAACGCGGATGGACGCAGATGTTGCCGCGAAGGGACCGCATGGGGCGTCTTCAGCCGTGCCGCAAGCTGAGCTGACAGTGAGTGCCTGCTGACAGCTCGCGCCAGCAGGCCACTCCTGAAATGCTGGAAGAAGTCGGGCCAGTAGGAGAGCGGCCCATGGCCGCGAACGGATACGCAACCCGCAGTCTCAGGCGGAGTCGCCGCGGTCAGTGGCTTTCCGTCGACTCCCGCAGCGCCTTGAGGATGTCCTCCCGGGCCAGCACGCCGGCCAGGCGGCCCTGCTCGTTGACGACGGGGAAACTCTTGTTGCGCAGCTCGATCATGCACATGAGCGCCCGGCTCAACGGCAGATCCTCCCGCACGGTCACCGGTTCACGGGTCATCACCGCCTCCACCAGGGTGCCGTCCATGATCTCGTCATAGTGGGGTGCAGGCGCGCCGGTGGTGAAGCTGAACGCCTTGAGCACGTCCAGCTTGGTGACCATGCCCAGTAGCTGTTCGCCGCCGTCGATCACCGGGACGCCGTTGAACGCGTGCTGCTCGAACAGTCCTTCCAGCTCGCGCAGCGTCGTGTCCGGGGTGATCGTGACCGGCCCCCGGGTCATATAGTCGGCCACCGTGTATTGCAGGAATCTGTACATCGTGCTCCGTCCTTTCGGTGCGCGTGTCAGCCGACGTTGACCGATCAACCGCCCGCGTTGAGGTCGTTGATCGGAATGGGTCGTTCCACACTGAATCCCTGTGCGTAGTCTAGGCCCAGCTCCCGCAAGCGATTGAGGATCTCCTCCGATTCCACGTATTCGCCGATCGTGCTCTTGCCCAGGTAGTGGGAGAGCTCGTTGATCGACTTCACCACGGCCTGATCGGTCTTGTGCTCCGTGATGCCGCGGATGAGCTCGCCGTCGATCTTGAGGAAATCGACCGGCAGGTTCTTCAGATAGGCGTAGGATGCCAGACCGCTACCGAAATCATCCAGTGCGAAGCGGCAGCCCAGCGTCTTGAGGTCGCGGATCATGTCCGCGGCCGTCCCGAGATTGGCCACCGCCGCGGTTTCGGTGATTTCGAAGCAGATCTTGCGTCCTTCGATCTCGTTGCGGAGGAACTGGCGCTCGACGAACTCGGGAAAACCCGGATCGGTCAGGGTCTGTGCGGAAAGGTTGACCGTGAGCGCCTCCACGTAGCGCAGACGGTGCGTATGCTCGGCCACCCAGTCGCACACCGTCTGCAGCACCCAGCGGTCCACCGCCGCCATGCGCCCGAATCGTTCCGCAGCCGGTATGAACTGGCCGGGCGGCACCAGCTCCTGGGCACGACCCTGCATCCCGATCAGCACCTCATAGAGGGGTAGGGCGTTCAGAGCGGTGCCGATGGGCTCTATGCGTTGGCAGCGCAGCTGGAGCATGCCGGTGTTCAGGGCGCTGTCCAGGGAGGCCGCACGTTCCATGGACGTCCTCAGGGTCTGCAGCTCCGAGTCGTCGGGCGTGACGAGATGGAGGCGGTTGCCGCCGGCATTCTTCGCCGCCAGGGCGGCCTCGTCGGCGTCCTTGACCAGTTGGTTCGGCGGGATTTCGTTGCCCATGAAGGGCACCACGCCGACGCTCACCGAGACGGAGAGCTTTTCGTGGTTCCAGCTGAAGCCGCTGTCGTTCACGGCCTTGCGCTTCGCCTCCGCGTAGCCGCGGCCCTGGTCGCTGCTGCGGTGGTCCAGGTAGACGGTGAACTCGTCCCCGCCTGAACGGCCGAGCAAGTCGTTTTCGTTGAGATCTTCCCGGAGCAGGTCCGTCAGCCGTTTCAGCAGCTCGTCACCGGCGTCGTAACCGAGGGTGCTGTTGACGACTTTGAAGCCGTCCAGGGAGAAGTGGACGATCACGCCGCGGCGTTCCTTGGCGTGGGGCCGCTCCAGGAGGCTGCGCAGCCGTTTCTGGAACGTGTGCCGGTTCAGCGTTGCCGTGAGCGGGTCGTGGGTGGCCTGGTGCAGCAGCTCGTCGTTCATCTCGTTGAGCCGGCGCTGCCATTGCCGCTCGGTGAGCGGCATGTCCATGTCTTCCGCCAGCCCCGCCGCGGTCGCCTGCAGCTGCTTGGCAAGCTCCGGCAGCGTGAGCTCCGCGCCCTTCTGCCCGTTGCGCCGCGAGAACGCGAAGGTATTCCGGTCCTCGCTGACCCAGGACAGCCGCAGCGGCTCTGGCGTACCGTCCCGGCCGGAGAAGAATACCCAGTCTCCCACCTTCATGAGCTTGGCGAGCCCGACCCAGCGCGGTTCGATGTCCGCCAGCTGAGCCTCCAGGTCATCCTCCTCGGAGGCGGGGAACTCCACCAGCTCGGCACGTTCCCCGTCGGGCCGGCGCGCCTGCTCGGTCAGCCGCTCCAGCTCGTTGAGCACTTGCACCATGCGGGCGGATTTGCGCGAAAACGTATCCAGCTGGGTGTCGATGAAACGCAGTACCTCCCGGATGCCGCTGACCGTTTGCGGTGGGCTGTCTTCGGTACCGAGCGCAGTCAGCAGCTTGTCGACGGCGGCGAGGCCCTGGCGCCATTCCCGGCTGTCCGGGCCGGCCCGGAGCTGGATCAGAATCAGCACGTTCTGCCACGCGCCCTGCACAAGCTCGACGATGGCCTTCGGCACCTTGCGGCCGGTGAGCCGCTCGTTCATGGCCTGCCGCGCCCGTCGCTTGGCACGGGCCAGCCGCTGCTTGCCCTCGCATTCCTGAAGCATCTTCTGCAGGTTCACGGCTCGGGTGCGCAGCGGCGCCTGAATCATGCGCTCCAGCTGTCCCGCAGCCTCGTCCATCACCTCGGCGCTGCCTTCCTTGTCCGCCAGCACGTCGGCCAGGATCTTTTCCAGGTCGCCCTGCATGGTGCTCCGGGCCTCGCCATGCTGGATGGCCAGCGCGATACCGGCCTTGTCGAGCTGGTTGAGGAGATTGTGAATGGGGTGCTGTTCCTGGGTCAGAAACCCGCCGTTGGCAAGCTGCACCCGCAGGGCCAGCACCGAAAGCTTGCCGCTCCATTCGCGGAGGAAGTCGGTGTTCAGCAGATCTTGCTGGACGCCTGTGAACCACTCATCCAGGAGGTCCACCTGGCCCATATGCTCATCGCTGAGGGCCTTCTGGTCGTCGCTTTGGGCCAGAGCCTTGAGCACCTGATCCCGCAGGCCCTGAGCGCTGTCAGGACCGGGCGCCTGGTTGGCCAGCCGTGACTGTATGGTGTTCAGCGCGCCCAGGATCTCGGTCGTCTCGAACGTGGGAGCGGCGGACCCGCCGCCCTTGCCGGAAGGTTGCGTCGGAGACTGTTCGGAGGAGAGCTCGCGGCGGAGATCGAAGAGCCGCTGCACGGCGGCGGAGGCCTCGCCCCGCGCCGGGCCTGACGAAGCGCCGGGCTGGCCCGACTGCGGCTCGCCGCCCGTGCGGTTGAACGGCAGCACCTGACCCTCGCTGCCCGTCGGCCCGGCAGCGGTTGCCCCGCCTTGGTCAGCGGGGCCGGCGGGGCTGTCCGACGGCTGTGTCCGGTCGGGCGGGCGTTTGGCGGCCGGATTGCGTATTTCCGGCTTCTGCCTTTCCAGGTCGTTCAGCACGCCCTGCCGGGCGAGGTTGCCGTTCAGCGACTCGTAGAGCTCTCCCAGGTGCGCCATCAACGTCTGGCCGAATACGCGGTAGACCGCGTGACGCGCGGCGGGCTCCATGGCGATCTCGCCGAGGGCGTCGCCGAAGGCGTTGCAGAACGCCGCCGGCGAGAGGGCGTCGGACTCACGGGTGATGTCCATGGAAAACAGGTACGACAGGCGCCGCTCCAACAGGTCGAGCTGGCGGGCGTTGCGCGTCTCCGCCCGGGAAATTTGCTCGGAGCGGATCAGCCAGTCCTCGAACTCGACATCGTTGACCAGGCTGAGCTGCGCCGACTCCTCGGAATTGAACTCACGCTTTGCGTGACGGCTGCGGCGGCCTTCGAAGAGCCCCTGAAGCCCGTCCAGCACGGCCGAGGAGAACCCCTTTCCAAGCCGTGCGTAGTGCTCGCGCAGCTTGTTGCTGGCGGCGAGGAAGGCGGCCTGCTCGGTGTTGTTGCGCGAGCTCCGGGCCCACTCGAAGAGCTTGCTCTCCGCGTGCTTGGCGAAACCTCGGAAACGGTCGTTGAGATAGTCTGCGATGACCGGCCGGAGCTCGCGGACGATCTCCCGGGCCCGCCGGGGCTCCAGTGGCGGAATATCAGCCGGCGGATGCCGCACGGTCCGGGCCTGCTGGTTGCGGGATACGGCGTGGAGCGCCTCGACGGCCTCGGGATGGGGCTCGGTGAAGGCTACGCCCAGGCCGTGGCCGCTGTGGCGAACGAACCGGGCGTTGACCGTGCGGAACCGGTCGCCGCCGGGGTCATAGAACCGCACCGTGAGCGGTCCCCGCTTCCCCGCGACTGTGTTCAGGGTCGCCCTGACATCCTCGCTGCCCGGAGCGAGGAACATGCCGCCCTTGCAAAAATCCGTGATGACGAATTTCCGCAGCGCCGCGCCAAGCCCCTCAACCTCAGCATCCCATCGAATGGGTATCCGCTGGTACGCCCGTTTCTCAGCTGCCATCGATATCGATCGTTCATCGCCGCCGGGCGGCCGCTAGCCGCCCGGATCTGTCGTTCTTTATCCCGATCCTAGCACGGCAGAATGCTTTGGGGAGCATTTTGTGAGCACTTCAACAAGCGGTGGGTACTACTAGTGTCCCGATTGACGCCCGGTCAGGCGTTGAGGGACTCTGTCGGACACGGCACGAGGCTGTCGCCGCCATGAAATCCGCCTGCCCGACAGAGGGAGGGCCTGCCCATGGGCCACCGCAATCCCATCAGCGTCCTGCGAACCCACGCCGTGGAAAACCAGCCGCTTCCGCTGGGCGACTACAACGCGTTCGAGACGGATGCGGTGCTCCGCGAGTGCGTCCGTCGCGAAGGCCCGGACTGGACTTCGGCCTGGCTGCGTGAGCTCGGCGCAATGACGGGGAGCGCCCGTTATTTCGAGCACGGTTTCCGGGCCAACGAGAACCCACCGGTGCTGGAAGCCTTCGATCGCTTCGGCCGACGGGTCGACGAAGTGCGCTATCACCCGGCCTACCACGAGCTGATGAGCATGGCGATCGGTCACGGCGTGCATTCCGTCGCCTGGCGGGAAGAGGGGCGCGGCGGGCACTTGGCGCATATCGCGGCCATGTATCTCATCACTCAGCCCGAACAGGGGTTCTGTTGTCCCATCACGATGACCCACGCTGTGATTCCTTCGCTGCGCCATGCTCCCGACGTCAGCGCCGAGTGGGAGCCGCGCGTCCTGACCAACGCCTACGATCCGCGCTGCATCCCGGCCACGGAGAAGGACGGCGTCACGTTCGGCATGGCGATGACGGAGAAGCAGGGTGGGTCGGACGTGCGCGCGAACACCACCCGCGCCGTGCCGCTGGGCGGGGGAGACGAGTACGAGCTCACCGGACACAAGTGGTTCTGCTCCGCGCCCATGTCCGATGCTTTTCTGACCCTGGCTCAGGCCGACGAGGGATTGACTTGCTTTCTGGTCCCGCGCTGGCGCCCGGACGGCAGCCGCAACCCGTTCCTGATCCAGCGGCTCAAGAACAAGCTGGGCAACCGTTCCAACGCCTCCA
>Ga0209918_1000137_pt1 | contig 54892 bp, 42 predicted proteins | sample SalPonD_shore_MG_FD_185712 | JGI IMG/M metagenome (GOLD analysis project Ga0209918, IMG submission 185712) | Salt pond soil microbial communities from South San Francisco under conditions of wetland restoration - Salt Pond MetaG... | ecosystem: Environmental > Aquatic > Marine > Intertidal zone... | reverse complement strand
TACCGATCTGGTTCACCTTGATGAGGATCGAATTGGCGACCCCCTTGTCGATCCCTTCCTGGAGAATCGTCGTATTGGTCACGAACAGATCGTCGCCGACCAGTTGGACCTGCTTGCCCAGGCGCTCGGTCAGGAGCTTCCAGCCGTCCCAATCGTCTTCGGCCATGCCGTCCTCGACGCTGACGATGGGATAGCGCTCGACCCAGTCGGCCAGAAAGTCGACCAGCTCGGCCGAGGACAGCTGCTTGCCCTCGGAGGCCAGGTGATATTTGCCGTCCTTGTAGAACTCGGAGCTGGCCGCGTCGATGGCGATGGCAACGTCCTCGCCGGCCTTGTAGCCGGCCTTGTCGATCGCCTCCAGGATCACCTCGATAGCCGCTTCGTTGGAAGGCAGATCGGGCGCAAAACCGCCCTCGTCGCCCACGGCGGTGCTCATACCGCGACCGTGCAGCACCTTTTTCAGCGCATGGAACACCTCGGCCCCGTAGCGGATAGCCTCGGCAACGTTGGGCGCGCCGATCGGCATGATCATGAATTCCTGCAGGTCGACGCTGTTGTCGGCGTGGGCGCCGCCATTGATGATATTCATCATCGGCACCGGCAGGGTCGCGGCGTCGCTCCCTCCGAGGTGGCGATACAGTGACTGGCCATTGGCGGCGGCCACGGCGCGCGCGCAGGCCATGGACACCGCCAGGATCGCGTTGGCACCGAGCTTGTCCTTGTTCGCTGTGCCGTCGAGCTCGATCATGCGCGCGTCGACCTCGGCCTGCTTGGCGGCATCCATGCCCAGCAGCGCGTCGTGGATCTCGTTGTTGACGTGGCCCACGGCCTTTTGCACGCCCTTGCCGCCGAAGCGGGCCGGATCGTCGTCGCGCAGCTCGATGGCCTCGCGCGCCCCGGTCGAGGCGCCGGAGGGCACCGCCGCGCGCCCGCGCGCACCGCCGCGAAGCACAACATCGGCCTCGACAGTGGGATTACCGCGCGAATCGATGATCTCGCGTCCACGGATATCAACGATCGTTGTACTTTCCGACATTCGTTCTCCAATCTACAACGTATCTAATTCAAGCGACGGGTCTTAAGGAGACTCCAGTTGGCAGTTTGCAGTCGGCAGTCGGCAGAAAGAAAAACCAATGCCTTTTTGCGCGTGGCCACCTGTCAGTGAACCCAACGTCCTCTACCAAGCCCCGCCCACATTACAAAGCACTTTCAAGAATATCTTGCTGCCAACTGCAAACTGATGACTGCCAACTGCCGACGCTAGTCGGCGTCTTCAGGGAACCCGTCCTCTTTCACCCGCTCGTCGATCGCCTTGAGGGTGGCGAGCAGTGCCTCGAGCCGGTCGAGGGGCCACATGTTCGGCCCGTCGCTCGGGGCGTGTTCGGGGTCCGGGTGGGTCTCCATGAACAGGCCGGAGACGCCGGCCGCAACGGCCGCGCGTGCCAGCACGGGCACGAACTCGCGCTGGCCGCCGGAGCGGCTGCCCTGCCCGCCGGGCTGCTGGACCGAGTGGGTGGCGTCGTAGACCACCGGACAACCCGTGGCGCGCATGATGGCCAGGCCGCGCATGTCCGAGACCAGCGTATTGTAGCCGAAGGACACGCCACGCTCGCAGACCATGATCTGCTCGTTGCCCACGGCGCGCGCCTTGTCGACCACGTTCTGCATGTCCCAGGGCGCCAGGAACTGACCTTTCTTGATATTCACGGGCCGGCCCTGGCGGGCGACGTTCTGGATGAAATTGGTCTGGCGACACAGAAAGGCCGGCGTCTGCAGCACGTCGACGACTGCGGCGACCTCCCCGAGTGGCGTGTCCTCGTGCACGTCGGTCAGCACCGGCACCCCGACCTGCTCCTTGACCGCTGCCAGGATCCGCAGCCCCGCCTCCAGACCCGGGCCGCGGAAGCTGTCGGTCGAGGTCCGATTGGCCTTGTCGAAAGACGACTTGTAGATGAAAGGCATGCCCAGGCGCGCGGTGATTTCCTTCAGTCGGCCCGCGGTGTCGACAGCGAGTTGCTCACTCTCGATGACGCAGGGACCGGCAATGAGAAACAGCGGCCGGTCCAGACCGACCTCGAAATCGCAAAGGCGCATCATACGCTGGCCGCCTCGCGCGTGGGCGAGGCGGCATGCTCGCGGGCCGCCCGGATGAATCCGCTGAACAGCGGATGACCGTCGCGCGGCGTGGAGGTGAATTCGGGATGGAACTGACAGGCGATGAACCAGGGGTGGTCGGCGAGCTCGATCACCTCGACGAGGGTATCGTCAATCGACTTACCGGAGATCACCAGCCCGGCCTCCTGCAGGCGCTCGAGATAGTTGTTGTTGAACTCGTAGCGGTGGCGGTGGCGTTCGATGACGATATCCTGGCCGTAGAGCGAACGCACCCGGGAGCCTTCCACCAGGCGGCAGGGCTGGCCGCCCAGGCGCATGGTGCCGCCCAGGTCCGACTCGGCGCTGCGCGTTTCCACGCGTCCGTCCGATTCGGTCCATTCGGTAATCAGGGCGATGACCGGGTACGGGGTATCGGGATTGAATTCCGTGCTATGGGCGCCGGCCAGCCCTGCCACGTTGCGCGCAAACTCGATGACCGCGACCTGCATCCCCAGACAGATACCCAGATACGGAATGGCGTTCTCGCGCGCGTATCGCACGGCCTGAATCTTGCCCTCGACACCGCGCTCACCGAAGCCGCCCGGGACCAGAATCGCATCCATACCGTCCAGGCAGCCGGTGCCGTTGCGTTCGATGTCTTCGGAGTCGACGTAACGGATGTTCACCCGCGTACGCGTGTGGATGCCGGCGTGGATCAGCGCCTCGGACAGCGACTTGTAGGATTCGGTCAGGTTGACGTACTTGCCCACCATGGCCACCGTCACCTCGGCGTCGGGGTGTTCCAGGGCGTCGACTACCTGCTGCCACTCGTGCAGGTCGGCGGGTTTGACGTTCAGGCGCAGCTTGTCGACGACGATGTCGTCGAGTTGCTGGGCATGCAGCAGCAGCGGGATCTTGTAGATGCTGTCCACGTCGAGCGCGCTGATGACCGCGCGCGTCTCAACGTTGGTGAACAGGGCAATCTTGCGCCGCTCGTCCTCGGGGATCTCCCGATCGGCACGGCACATCAGGATATCGGGCTGAATACCGATGGACCGCAGCTCGGCGACCGAATGCTGGGTGGGCTTGGTCTTGAGCTCCCCGGCCGTGGGGATATACGGCAGCAGCGTCAAATGCATGAACAGGACATTGTCGCGCCCGAGCTGAACGGCCATCTGACGGATGGCCTCCAGGAACGGCAGCGACTCGATGTCGCCGACCGTGCCGCCGATCTCGACCATGGCCACATCGGCGTCGTCGGCACCCGCCTCGATCGAGCGCTTGATCTCGTCGGTGATGTGCGGGATGACCTGGACGGTTCCGCCGAGGTAGTCGCCGCGGCGCTCCTTGCGGATCACGTCCCAGTAGATCTGCCCCGTCGTGAAGTTGTTGGCCTTGGTCATGCGCGTGCGCACGAAGCGCTCGTAGTGACCGAGGTCCAGGTCGGTCTCCGCTCCATCCTCGGTGACAAACACCTCGCCGTGCTGAAACGGGCTCATCGTGCCCGGATCGACGTTGATGTAGGGGTCCAGTTTGAGGAGAGTGACCTTGAGCCCGCGCGCCTCGAGGATGGCCGCCAGCGACGCCGACGCAATGCCCTTGCCCAGGGAGGACACGACACCGCCGGTGATAAAAATATACTTCGTCATTAAGTCTTACAACGGTTGCGGTGGGATGGCGCGGCGCATGTCCAATCGCCGAACGGGTTGCCACATTTTCGTTGTTTTCGCGGCGGGATTCAATCTCCAGCGTCGTTATCGGGTCCCGCTGCGCCTTCGGACACATCGGCAAGGCCAATGCGCCACCCCGGTTCGTCGACCGACGCCGCGAAGGGCTCGCACAGACAATAGCCGACCACCTGCGCCAGGTCCTCCTCCACGTAGATCAGCGGCACACGCGCACGCTCCCAGGGCGGCACGCCCCACTCCTGCATCAGTTTCTTCAAGTCGTGATGATGGCCGCGGCCGACCGGGCGACACCGCTCGCCGCCGCGGCGAAACCGCACCGTGATCGTGCGCCCCGCACAGGCCGCGGCGCTCAGACCCCCGCCCCGGACCGGCCCGACCGTCAACTCACGTTCCAGGCCCCTCAGGCTCAGCGCAGCGCTCAGGTCCCAGGCCACGGGCCCCTGACCCGGACACACGGCGGCCGGATGCAGGGCATAGAGCCGGTCGCGGTAGCGGCGCACCTGCGCCTCGCCGCCGCTGCCCCAGGCGACACACGGCTCGGCATCCGGACGAGCCTCGATGACCTCTTCCAAAATACGCTGCAGATGCGCGCTGTCGGGAACGGCCAATCCCCGCTCGTGCAGCCAGTGGCGAATGAGATTGCGGCGCCGCGCCGGGCTGAGCGGGTCCAGGGCCGTGATGCTGAGGCCGCCGTCCGGCGTGCCGGCGAGCGCCAGGTCGGCCTCAGCCAGTTCGACCAGCAGCTCGGCCGCCTCGGCCTGGTGGCGCGCGGCACGCGCCAGGGTATGCGCCGCACCCGGCCAATGTTCGGCCAGGCGCGGCAGGATTCGGTGGCGAAGCGCGTTGCGGGCCACACCCGTGTCGGCGTTGCTGGGATCGTCGACCCAGACCAGTCCGTACCGTTCGGCGTATTCGCGCAGCTGGCCACGCGACCACTCCATCAGGGGCCGGCCCAGCCAGCCGCCCGCGAACGGCGCGCACAGCGGCATACCCGCCAGTCCCTTCGACCCGGCGCCCCGCAGCAACTGCAGAAGCAGCGTTTCGGCCTGGTCGTCCTGGTGATGGGCGGTCAGCAGTCCCTCGCCCGGGGCCAGGACCTGCGCCAGCGCCGCATAGCGGGCCCGGCGCGCCGCGGCCTCGGGGCTCTCCCCCGCCGCCGGCCGGGCGTCGACGCGCAGGATACGGCAGGGAATCGCCCAGTCGACGCACACGCGCTCGCAGTGCGCGGCCCAGGCCTCGGCCTGCCCGTGCAGGCCGTGGTGCACGTGAACGGCGGCCAGCCGGCGGGCCGGGTTATCGAGGGCCTGTACGAGGGTATGAAGCAGGACAGTGGAGTCCAATCCGCCGCTGAAAGCGACCCGGTAGCGGGAGGCAACGGGAAGCTCGTTCAGTGCACTGAGGACTCTTGCCGGGGTCAAGTCCATGGCGGCGCCTTGGCGGGCTGTTAGAAAACGTCGCGACCCGGAATCGTTCGGGAGGCAGATGCAAGGGCCCTTAGGTATGCACCGCGCAGCAACTCAGACATAGCACGAAGCGTGGCGGACAAGGCGACAGGGGCCGGCGTACAGTTGCCGTTCGCCGCCCGGTCAGCCCTCGTCCTTGAACTGGCCGTAGAGCATCAGATGCTGATAGCGCTGCTCGAGCAGCTTGTCCAGGCCAACCTGGTCCAGGCGGTCGAGGGCTTCCACGAGCGCGTGCTTGAGGCGCTGGGCCATTGCGTCGGCGTCGCGGTGGGCACCGCCCAGCGGCTCGGGGATGACCTGGTCGATCAAGCCCAGTTCCTTGAGACGCGGGGAGGTGATACCCAGCGCCTCGGCTGCATCGGCGGCCTTGTCCGCGCTCTTCCACAGGATGGACGCGCAGCCCTCGGGCGAGATGACGGAGTAGGTACTGTACTGGAGCATCATGACACGGTCGCCCACGCCGATCGCCAGCGCGCCGCCGGAGCCGCCCTCCCCGATGACCGTGCAGACAACGGGCGTGCGCAGCTCGGACATGACGAACAGATTGCGGGCGATGGCCTCGCTCTGACCCCGCTCCTCGGCCCCCACCCCCGGATACGCACCCGGCGTATCGATGAACGTCAGCACGGGTACCTTGAACCGCTCGGCCAGCTGCATCAGGCGCATGGCCTTGCGATAGCCCTCGGGCCGCGGCATGCCGAAGTTGCGGTAAACCTTCTCTTTCGTGTCGCGACCCTTTTGCTGACCGATCACCATGACCGGGCGACCGTCCAGGCGAGCCAGTCCCCCGACGATGGCCGGGTCGTCGGCAAAGGCGCGATCGCCGTGCAGCTCCTGAAAATCGGTGAATATCCGCTCGATATAGTCCTGGGTGTAGGGACGCTGAGGGTGGCGGGCCAGCTGAGAGACCTGCCAGGAGCTCAGATTGGAGAAGATCGACTCGGTCAGCTCTCGGCTCTTGGCCTGCAGACGCGCAATCTCGTCGCCCAGGTTGATTTCCGAGTCCGTTCCGACGTAACGCAGCTCTTCGATCTTGGCCTCGAGCTCGGCGATGGGTTGTTCGAAATCGAGAAAATTCAGGTTCATAGAAGAGGCGACCCAGGGAGCGATGCCCGATTATTGAGGCCTGGCATTATATAGAAACGCTAAGCATATGAATATACCAGAGATTCGCAATTGCCGCTGTAACATCGCTGTCCGCAGCCCCCGGGGCGCAGCCTCCGGCGGCCGCCCAGCCCGATACCCGCTCAATAGATGACGGTGACCCGCTCCTCGCCCGCGAGCTCGCCCAGGCGGTGCAGGAGCTCATCGGTCGGGCGCACGCGCCACTCCTCGCCCAAAGACAACTGAGCGCGGGCCCCGGCGCCCAGATAGTCCAGGACCACCGGACAGACACCTTCGCGAAACGGCGACAGCGTGCGCTCCAGGTCGCCGACGAAACCGTTGCCCGCACGTTTGGCGTCGATATTGATGACCAGGCGCTTGGCGAAATGCTCACGGGCCTGTTCCATGTCGTAGATGTTGCGTGCGCTCATCTTATAACCGCCGCTGTACTCGTCGACGCTGACCTCGCCTTCGACGACGATGAGCTTGTCCTTGGCCAGGTGATCGCGGTGGCGGGCGTAGACGTCCGAAAATACCGCCAGTTCGATCCGACCGGAGCGATCGTCGATGGTAACGAAGGCCATGCGATCGCCGCGCTTGGTGTTCATGGTCCGCATGGCGATCACCAGCCCGGCCACCACGACCGCCTGATCGCGGGTGGGTTTGAGGTCGGCGACGCGCGCGCTGGTGAAGCGCGAGAGCTCCGGTAGAAAGCGGTCGATGGGATGGCCCGTCAGATACAGCCCCAGCGTCTGCTTCTCGGCGGCCAGGCGCTGCTCGTCCTCCCAGTCCTGCTGGTGGTGATAGACGCCGGTCGCACCGGCCCCGTCGCCGCCGGCCGGCGGCTCGAACCCGAACATATCCTCGACGCCGACCTGCGCGTTCTGCAGGTGCTGCTCGGCCAGTTTCAGAGCCTCGGGCAGCGAGGCCATGAGCGTGGCACGGTTCACGCCGAACACATCGAGCGCACCCGAGAGCACCAGTGCCTCGAGCACACGCCGGTTGACGCGCTTCAGATCGATACGCCGGCACAGGTCGAACAGGTCTTGGTAGGGGCCGCCCGCCTCGCGCTCGTCGGTGATGGCCTGAATGGCCGAGGCCCCCACCCCTTTGATGGCGCCCAGACCGTAGAGGATGGTCTGCTCGTCGGCGACGGTAAAACGATGGTTGCAGCGATTGACGTCGGGCGGATAGACGCCGAGCTTCATATCGCGGCACTCGTCGATCAGCGTGACCACCTTGTCGGTGTTGTCCATGTCGGCCGACAGCACCGCCGCCATGAAGGCCGCCGGATAATGCGCCTTGAGCCAGGCCGTCTGATAGGACACCAGCGCGTAGGCGGCCGAGTGCGACTTGTTGAAACCGTAGCCGGCGAACTTTTCCATCAGGTCGAAGATGTGCGTGGCGACCTTCTCGTTCACCCCGCGCTCGACCGCCCCCTCGGTGAAGATGGCGCGCTGCTTGGCCATCTCCTCGGGCTTTTTCTTGCCCATGGCGCGACGCAGCAGATCGGCGCCGCCCAGCGTGTAACCGGCAAGGACCTGGGCGATCTGCATCACCTGCTCCTGGTACAGGATGACGCCGTACGTGGGCTGGAGGATCGGCTCGAGCGCGGGATGGGGATATTGGACCTTCGCCCGCCCGTGCTTGCGGTTGATAAAGTCGTCGACCATGCCCGACTGCAAGGGGCCGGGGCGAAACAGCGCCACCAGCGCCACGATGTCCTCGAAGTTGTCCGGCTGCAGGCGTTTGATGAGGTCCTTCATACCGCGCGACTCGAGCTGGAACACGGCCGTGGTCTGGCAGGCCTTGAGCAGCTCGAAGCTCGCCTTGTCGTCGACGGGTATGGCGCTGATGTCCACGGGCGCCTCGCCGCCCGCCGCGCGCTGCTCGTTGACCGTGCGCAGGGCCCAGTCGATGATGGTCAGCGTACGCAGGCCCAGGAAGTCGAACTTGACCAGGCCGACGGCCTCGACGTCGTCCTTGTCGAACTGGGTGACGATGTTTTGCGAGCCCTGTTCACAGTACAGCGGCGCGAAGTCGGTCAGCTGCGAGGGCGCGATGACCACACCGCCGGCGTGCTTGCCGGCGTTGCGTGCCAGCCCCTCCAACGAGCGGGCGAGATCGATGATCCCGCGCACCTCCTCGTCCTCGTCATAAAGTGCCTGCAGCGCCTCTTCCTGCTCCAGGGCCTTGTCCAGGGTCATGCCGATCTCGAAGGGAATCAATTTAGCGATGCGGTCGACAAAACCGTAGGCATGACCAAGCACGCGCCCCACGTCCCGCACCACCGCCTTGGCCGCCATGGAGCCGTAGGTGATGATCTGCGAGACCTTCTCGCGACCGTAGCGTTCGGCCACGTATTCGATCACGCGGTCGCGCCCTTCCATGCAGAAGTCGACGTCGAAATCGGGCATGGATACACGCTCGGGATTGAGAAAGCGCTCGAACAGCAGGTCGTAGGCCAGCGGGTCCAAATCTGTGATGGTCAGCGCGTAGGCGACCAGCGAGCCGGCGCCCGAGCCGCGGCCCGGGCCGACGGGGATGCCGTTTTGCTTGGCCCACTGGATGAAGTCGGCGACGATGAGAAAGTAGCCCGGAAAGCCCATGTTGTTGATGACTTCGAGCTCGGTTTCGAGGCGCTCATCGTAGGGCTTGCGCCGCTCGGCAAAGTCCGGGGCATCGGCATCGAACAGCTTGGCCAGGCGCGCCTCCAGTCCCCGGCGGGCCTGGTCGCGGAAATACTCCGCCATGGTCATGCCGGCAGGGATGGGAAAGTCCGGCAGCACGTTCTCGCCCAGGGTCAGGCCCAGGTTGCAGCGCTTGGCAATCTCGACGGTGTTCTCCAGCGCCTCGGGCAGGTCGGCAAACAGCTCGGCCATCTCCTCGGGGCTGCGCAGGTACTGCTGGTCGCTGTGACGGCGCGGGCGGCGCGGGTCGTCCAGCGTGCGCCCGTCGTGAATGCACACCCGGGCCTCGTGGGCCTCGAAATCGTCGGCCGCGATGAAGTGGACGTCGTTGGTGGCCACCACCGGCACGCCGCGGGCCAGGGCCAGGTCTACCGCCGCGTGTAGGTATTCCTCTTCGTACTCGCGGCCCGTGCGCTGGAGCTCCAGGTAGTAACGATCCGGGAACAGACGCTGCCAGTCGTCGAGCAGCGTATCGGCCAGGTCCTTGTTATTGGCCAGCAACGCCTGACCGACGTCGCCGTGGCGGCCGCCGGACAGGGCGATCAGGCCCTCGCTGGCACCCTCCAGCCAGGCCTTGTTCAGCGTCGGCACACCCAGGTGCTGGCCCTCGATGTAACTGCGCGAGACCAGCCGGGTGAGATTGCGGTAGCCCTCGTAGTCCTGGCACAGGAGCACCAGGCGGGAGGGATGGTTGAGGTCGCTCTCGTTGTGCAGCCACAGGTCGACCCCGACGATGGGCTTGACCCCGGCGGCCATGGCCGCCTTGTAGAACTTCACCATCGCGAACAGATTGCTCTGGTCGGTCAGGGCGACCGCCGGCATCCCCGCCTCCGCCACCGCCCGCATCAGGGGCTTGATGCGCACGATGCCATCGACCAGGGAGTACTCGGTATGCAGGTGAAGATGGACGAAGCTGGGCGGCATGGGCAAACGTTACGGCTTTGCCCGAGGGCTTTCAAGCTTGACAACCGCCCCTTCGGGGCGGAGTTGGCAGATGGCAGTTCGCAGTCGGCAGAAAGACGGGAGGGGTGAGACGGCACCTCTTCGTTCCCCTCGGCGCCGCCGAGCATCGCAGGTCGAGGAGGAACAGCCCGAAGGGTGGCCGCAGGGAGGCGGCCACTCGCCGGCGGGCCAGGGATGGCCCGTCCGGCGAGCCCGACGAGACCGAGAAGCGCAGGGTACCCGCGAAGCGGGCGGCGGCGCGGGGGCGCGCTTTCTTTGGTTCGTTTCTTTGTCGCGTGACAAAGAAATGAACCCGCCTCAGCCGCGAAGCGGCGGGCGGAACCGTCTTTCGATCCCCTCACCCCAACCCCTCTCCCGGAGGGAGAGGGGCAACTCGGTGGCGTCGTGAGTATCCGAGAGACGGCCTACCGCACCGAGGCGGTCACCTCACATCTGACGTTAGGCTCGTTCTGCCAACTGCCAACTGACGACTGCCAACTCGCCCGCGCGCGGGCGATCGCCTCACACCTCACACCTCACCCTCCAGGAGACGCCGCACCGGTGCGTATGATCGCCGGTGGATCGGCGTGACGCCGAGGGCGGCGAGGGCCTCGAGGTGCTGGCGGGACGGATAGCCCTTGTGGCGAGCCAGGCCGTAGCCCGGATATTCGGCATCCAGGGCGACCAGCTCGCGGTCGCGGCTGACCTTGGCGATGATCGAAGCGGCGCTGATGGCCGCCACCGTCGCATCGCCCTTGACCACGGCCTCGGCCGGACACGGCAGCTGCGGGCAGCGGTTGCCGTCGACCAGGGCGAATTCGGGAGCGGGAATGAGGGCGGCGACGGCCCGCTGCATGGCCAGCAGGCTGGCCTGGAGAATGTTGAGCCGGTCGATCTCCTCGACCTCGGCCCGACCCAGGGCCCAGGCCAGGGCCCGCTCCTGAATGATATCCGCCAAGACCTCACGCCGGGCCTCGGTCAGGGCCTTCGAGTCGGCGAGCCCCTCGATGGGACGCTCGGGGTCGAGGATCACCGCGCCAGCGACGACGGGCCCGGCCAGCGGTCCACGGCCGACTTCGTCGACACCGGCCACCAGGCGCAGCCCACGGTCGAATTCGAAGCCGACCTGCCCGTCCGATGTCTCGCCCACGCCCGCTCCCCTCGTTGTTGTTCGTCTGTACCCGGTTCGACGCGCATCAGCGATCGCCGATCGCAGTGGGCGTTCAGCTTAGCCGCCCGAGGCGCGCTTGTCATCCGCGCCGCTCCGCGCGCCAGCGTCGCACCGCTCGCACGCCGACACCGGGCGTTGAATTAGCAGGCCGGGGGTGCGATCATAGCCCGCGCCGGACGGCGGCCTCCCGCCTCGACTCCGGCCCTTCTGCCCAGACCCACGTGTAATAACAACGGCGGGCGGCCAATGGAGACTGTCGCCGAAGGCGATGTTATTTGTTCACGGCCCGGCCGTCCCGGCGCCCGATGGGGACACCCCGCAAGCACCATACCTTATGGACACCCTCAAGACCGCCGTGGTTGGCGTAGGCTACCTGGGCAAGTTTCACGCTGAAAAGTATGCCGCCCTTCCCGGCTCGACCCTGATCGGCGTCGCCGACACCCATGCCGACACCGCGCGCGCCATCGCAGACAAACACGGCGTTGCGGCCTACACGGATTATCGTGAATTGCTGGACAAGGTCGATGCGGTCAGTATCGTCGTGCCCACCCAGCTCCACTACGAGGTCGCCAAGGAATTCCTTGCACGCGGCATACACGTGATGTTGGAAAAGCCGATCACCGCCACGGTGGATCAGGCGCGCGAGCTGGTGGCCATCGCCGCCGAGCACGGCGCGGTGTTCCAGGTCGGTCACCTCGAGCGCTTCAATCCGGCGATCCTGGCCCTGGAAGGCGTGCTCAAACAGCCCCTGTTCATCGAATCCGACCGCGTCGCGCCGTTCAATCCACGCGGCGCCGACGTGAGCGTCATCCTGGATCTGATGATTCATGACATCGACATCATTCTTGACATCGTCGGCTCGCCGCTGGAGCGCATCGACGCCAACGGCGTGCCGGTGCTCTCGCAGGACATCGACATCGCCAACGCCCGCCTGCAGTTCGCCAACGGCTGCGTGGCCAATGTCACCGCCAGCCGGGTGGGCCTGAAGAGCGAGCGCAAGATGCGCCTGTTTCAGCACGACGCCTACATCTCGATCGATTTTCAGAACAAGAAGCTCGGCGTCCACCGCAAGGGCGCGGGCGAGATGTATCCCGGCATCGCCGAGATCGACAGCGAAGAGAAGGTCTTCGAGCAGGGCGATGCGCTGAAGGCGGAGATCGAAGCCTTCCTCAAATCCATCGCCACGGCCACCCGGCCCGTGGTCAGCGGCGAAGACGGCCTGCGCGCCCTGGAAACGGCGCTGGCGATCACCCAGCTGCTCGGAAAAACAGCGCCGGCCGCCGAGCACTGACCGCCCGCGCCTACCCGTTCAACACGAGACACGGAAGAGAACCCATGATCCCAATGGTCGACCTCAAGGGGCAATACGAAAGCCTACAGGGCGAGATCGACGCGGCCATGCTCGCCGCCCTGGGCGAGACGCGCTTCATCCTGGGGCCCAATGTCCAGGCCTTCGAACAGGAGGCTGCCGACTATCTGGGCGTCAAACACGCCATCAGCTGCGCCTCGGGCACCGATGCCCTGCACCTGGCCCTGCTCGCCGCCGGGATCCAACCCGGCGACGAGGTCATCACCTCGCCCTTCACCTTCATCGCCACCGCCGAGGCGATTCGCTACTGCGGGGCCGTGCCCGTGTTCGTCGATATCGACGAGGCGACCTATAACATCGACCCGCGCGCCGTGGAGGCCGCCATCACGCCGCGCACCCGCGCCGTCCTGCCGGTACACCTGTTCGGCCAGCCCGCCAATCTGCCGGCCCTGGTCAACCTCTGCGAACATCACGGCCTGAAGCTCATCGAGGACTGCGCCCAGTCCTTCGGCGCGGCCATCGACGGGCGCATGACCGGCGGAATCGGCCTGGCCGGGGCGCACAGCTTCTTTCCGAGCAAGAATCTCGGCTGCTACGGCGACGGCGGCATGGTCACGACCAACGACGACGAGCTGGCCGATCACATCAAGGTCCTGCGCAATCATGGCAGCCGCGTGCGCTACCACCACGACGTCATCGGCTACAACAGCCGTCTGGACGAACTGCAGGCCGTCGTCCTGCGCATCAAGCTCAAGCGCATCGACGAGTACAACCGCGAGCGCCGGCGCGTGGCGCATACCTACACGCGCCTGCTCAAAGAAGCGGTGAGTACGCCCTACGAAGACGGGATCGGCACCCACGTGTATCACCAGTACACGCTGCTCAGTAACCGGCGCGATGCCATCATGACGCACCTGGCCGGGCAGGACATCGCCTCGGCAATCTACTATCCCATTCCCCTGCACCGCCAGGCCGCCTTCGCGGACACCTGCGCCGACGTCTCGCTGCCGATCGCCGAGCGCATCGCCGAACGCTGCCTGTCCCTGCCCATATTCCCCGAACTGGACGACGAGCGCATCGCGCACATCTGCGAGGCGGTCAAAGAGGCCGCCCTTGCCTGAGCCGCGCCGCGTCATGATCGTCGCCGGCGAGGCCTCCGGCGATCTGCACGCGGCCAAGCTGGTCAAGGCCGTCGGCGCACGTGCCGGTGACGTGCGTTTTTTCGGTATCGGCGGCGAGCGCATGCGCGCCGCGGGCGTGGAGGTCCGGGTGGACGTCGCGCGCCTGGCCGTGGTGGGCCTGGTCGAGGTCCTCGTCCATTACCGGGAGATCAAGGCGGTACTGGAACAGGCCCGCGAGTGGCTGCGACGCGAGCGGCCCGACCTGCTCGTGCTGACAGACTACCCCGAGTTCAATCTGCGCCTGGCACAAACCGCCAAGGAGGTCGGGATCCCCGTGCTGTTCTACATCAGCCCCCAGGTCTGGGCCTGGCGCCAGCGGCGGGTGAAGATGATTCGCGAGCGCGTCGACATGATGGCCGTGGTGTTTCCGTTCGAGGCGGAGTTCTACCGCCGCCACGACGTGCCGGCGCGCTTCGTGGGCCATCCGCTGGTCGACGAGGTCCCGGCCGCTCCCGAGCGCTCCGCCCTGCGCCGCGACCTGGGCCTGGATCCCGAACGCCCCGTCGTCGGTCTGTTTCCCGGCAGCCGCCGCTCGGAGATCCGGCGCCTGCTGCCCATCATCCTGGACACCGCCCGGCGCCTGCACCGCGACCGCCCGCAAGTACAATTCGTCCTGCCGCGCGCCTCGACCATCGCCGAGGACGAGCTCGAGCCCCACCTCGATGCATCCGGGCTGGATATTGCGGTCGTCTCGGGGCGCGGCTACGACGTCATGCACGCCTGCGACGCCATCGTCACGGTCTCGGGCACGGTGACGCTGGAGATCGCGCTGGCCGGCACGCCCATGGTCATCATCAACAAGGTCGCCTGGCTGACCTACCTCATCGTGCGTCCCATGCTCAAGATAGAGCACATCGGGCTGTGCAACATCGTCGCCGGCGAACGCCTCGTGCCCGAGCTGATCCAGCACGTCGCCCGGCCCGCGCGCATCGCCGCCGAGATCGAACGCATCCTCGACGACCCCGACTACGCCGCGAGCCTGCGCGAGCGCCTAGGTAAGGTACGGGAAAAGCTCGGGGAAGCGGACGGCACCGACAACGTCGCGGACCTGGTCCTGGAGATGCTTCCTACGTGAGGTGTGAGGAGTTAGGAGTGAGGCGTAAGACACCTCTAGTAGGCAGTAATCAGTTGGCAGTCGTCAGATAAAAAAAGAGCACAAAATATATCCGCGATGACGACCACACTGTGCCTTTTCTCAGACGCCGAAAAGAACACAGAGCACACAGAGGCGCGGAGACAACACAGAGTTTTGACTTTCTTTTCTCTGTGCCTCTGTGTCCTCTGTGGTTAACACTCCGCTCTATCGAACAATGCCGCGCTCGGACTTGTGCAGGAAGGCCACGAGCGTCGCGACTTCGGGCGTCTCGGCGCACATCGCCTCCAGGGCCTCGATTGCCTGTTCCTTGGTCAGACCGCTGCGGAAAATCGTCTTGTAGGCGCGGCGTAGGGCCTTGATGGTCGCGCCGCTGAAGCCGTGTCGCTTCAGGCCCTCGGCATTGAGCCCGTGGGTACGTGCCGGCGCCCCGGAGATCATCACGTACGGCAGCACGTCCTTGCTCACCGCGCTGCCCATCCCGCAGAAGGCGTGGCTTCCGATGGTGCAAAACTGGTGGACCAGGGTGAAGCCGCCCAGGATGGCGTGGTCCTCGATGTTGACGTGGCCGGCCAACGAGGCTCCGTTGGCGAGGATGGTATGGTCACCCACGACACAATCGTGCGCGATATGGATATAGGCCATAAACCAGTTGTCGCTGCCCACGCGCGTGACGCCGCCGCCCTGCGCGGTACCCCGATTGATGGTCACGTATTCGCGGATAGTGTTGCGGTCACCGATGTCCAGGTGAGTCTCTTCGCCCGCGAATTTCTTGTCCTGGGGGATCTCGCCGATGGAGGCGAACTGAAATATGCGGTTGTCGCGGCCGATACGCGTCGGACCGTTGATAACGACATGCGGCCCGATCCAGGTGCCCGACTCGATCTCCACCCCCGGGCCGATGACGCTGAACGGGCCGACGGTCACATCGTCGGCAAGCCTCGCCTCCGGGTCGACGACGGCTCGAGAATCGACACTCATACGACCTCGCGTTCGGCACACATCAAATCGGCACTGCACACCACCTTGCCATCGACCAACGCCTTGCCGTTGAATTTCCAGACGCCGCGCATGCTCTTGACCACTTCGACTTCGATACGCATTTGATCGCCCGGCTCGACCGGCTGCTTGAAGCGGGCGTTATCGATGCCCACGAAATAATACAAAGCGTTGTCGGCCGGCGTGCGGCCCATCGTGCGAAACGCCAGCACGCCGGTCGCTTGCGCCATCGCTTCGAGGATAAGCACGCCCGGCATCACCGGGCGATGTGGGAAGTGTCCGGTAAAAAACGGTTCGTTATAAGTGACGTTCTTCAATGCAACGAGCGACTTGCCCGGGTCGCACTCCAACACGCGGTCGATCAGCAAAAACGGATACCGGTGCGGCAGATGTTCCATGATTTCGTAGATATCGAGAGCGCTCAACGTACCCTACTCCTTGTTCTTTACATTATCGAACCGCTTCTCGATCTCCTTGAGGCGGCGTGAAATTTCGTCCAATTGTTTGAATCGCACGGCGTTGCGGTGCCAGTTGCGGTTCGAATCCAAAGGCGTGCCGGAAGAATACACCCCGGCCTCGCGAATCGGGCTGGTGACCATGGACATCGCGGTAATCGTCGTCCCATCGGCGATGCTGATGTGCCCACCGATGCCGACGCCGCCGGCGATGGTGCAGCGCTTGCCGATCGTGCAGCTGCCCGCCAGCATCGCGGCCGCCGCAATGGCCGTATGCTCGCCGATGCGAACGTTGTGTCCAATCTGAATCAGATTGTCCAACTTCACGCCGTCCTCGACAATCGTATCCTCGATCGCGCCGCGGTCGATGGTCGTGTTGGCGCCAATCTCCACGTCATTGCCGATGCGCACCGAACCGAGCTGGGGCACCTTCACCCACACGCCGTGATCGTTGGCCAGCCCGAAACCGTCGGCACCGAGCACGACACCCGGATGGATCATCGCCCTGTGCCCGACCACGACGTCGCGACAGACCGTTACGCGTGCCACCAGGACGCTGTCATCGCCGATCTCGGCGCCCGACTCGATGATACAGCCAGGACCGATATAGACGTTAGCACCGATAGTCGCGCCCGAGCCGATGAAGCTATTGGCGCCGATGGAGGCCGACTCCGCCACGCGGCAGCCGCCTTCGACCACCGCACTGCGGTGCACACCCACCCGCCGCGCCGGCTCGCCCGCGACCAGGGCGGCGATACGCGCGTAAGCCAGGTAGGGATCGCCCACCACGATGGCGTTGCCCGAATACTCCGCCAGGTCCGCCTCGGTGAGGATGACTGCCGACGCGGCAGTGTTCGCCAGATACTGGCGGTACCGACCGCTGGACAGGAACGCGATCTGCCCGGCGCCGGCGTGTTGGAGGGTTCCGACCCCCTCGATTACACACTCCGGGTCGCCCGCGAGCCTTCCGGCCACGCTCTTCGCAAGTTCATCGAGGCGATACTTCACGAGGCCGGCTTCCGCAGCGTTTCAATTGCCGCCGGACGTCGACTTGTCTGACGTGCCGTTCTTGAATTCCTCGCGTAGGACCTGCAGAACGCGTTCGGTGATATCGACACGCTCGCTTGCGAACAACACGCTGTTGTCGCCGACGATCATGTCGAACTTCTGCTCGCGCGCGAGCTTGCCAATGGCTTTGATCACAAGACGTTGAAGCTTGCCGAGTTCCTCGTTTCGCCGGATATTGAAATCCTCGCGGAACTCCTCTTGCGAGCGCTTGATATCGCGCTTTTGAGACAGTATCTCGCGCTCGATTTCGCGGCGCTTGGCTTCGTTCATGATCGCGCCGTCGGTCGTGAGCTTGTCCTCGAGCTTCTTGAGCTTCTTCTGTGCCGCGACCAATGCCTTGTCACGCGGGGCGAACTCGTTTTCGAGCTTCTTGCGCGCCTGCTCGGCCTGAGGGGCCTGTTCGAGCACCTTGGCCGTGTTGACGAATCCTACCTTGAGCTCATCGGCATCGGCGGCCGGGGCACCCCAGGCTACCACCAGGACCAGCAACGTGAGCAATGCTCGGTAATATCGCGCGGTTGACTGCACGGTCGACCTCAAGATTTCGGGCTAGAACGGCGAGCCCAGGGTGAACTGGAAGGCCTGTGTATCGTCGCCCGGCTTGGCGTTCAGAGGACTGGCCAGGCTGAATTTCAGTGCGCCGACCGGTGTCAGCCAGATCATCGAAACACCCGCCGAATAGCGCACATTGTTCAAATCGACCCCCCCGTTGGTCGTATCGTAGACCTGACCGGCATCCAGGAAGGTACTGAGCCGGACGGATTTGCTATTTTTCGCAAACGGACTGGGAAAAATCAACTCCATATTACCCACAATTCGAGCATTGCCGCCGATTGGGTCGTTGGTCAGCGGGTCCCGCGGACCCAGGCTGTTGGATTTGAAGCCCCGGACCGAATTGCTGCCGCCGGCGTAATAATTCTCGAACGGCGGCAGTATCTTGGTCTTGCCAAAGCCCGTCCCGTAACCGACCTGACCGTCCACCGACAGTGTGACGTTCTTGCCCAGGGGGAAGTAGTGCTGGGCGCGCATGCTCACCTTGTAGAACTCCAGGTCGCTGGGGGGCGTGGACACGTCCGTGGAGAACACCAGCACCCCGCCCCGGTCGGCGAAGATGGCCCGATTGCGGCTATCGCGGGTCCAGCTGGCGTTGAGTTTATAGTTGCTGTACTTGTTCCCGTTGGTGGTCACGAAGTCCTTGATGGCCTGCGCCGTATTCGTGCCGGTAATCAGCTCCGTGCGCTCATAGCCGAGACCGACATTGAACCGGTCGGTCTCGCTGAGCGGGATACCGTAGTTGACCGACCCACCCTTGCTGTTGGTCGTGTAGTTGGTCAGAGAGGCCTGCGCGGCGTCGACGGTTCGCGAATACACCTTGAAGCGTCGGCTGACACCGTCCAGCGTGTAATAAGGGTTCGTGTAATCGATACTGTAGAGTTTGGTGACCTGGCTGTTGTTGATACTCGCGGCCACGCGCTTACCCGTGCCCAGGAAGTTCTCCTGGGTCACGCTGAAATTGACGAGCACGCCCTGACTGTCCGAATAACCCACGCCCGCCTGAAGGCTGCCGGTAGGACGCTCGGAGACGTGATAGTTCAGATCGACCTGATCGCCCGTACCCGGCACCGGCGGGGTTTGCACGTTGACGCTCTCGAAATAACCCAGTCGGTCCAGCCGTGTCTTCGAGCGAGCAACCTTGTCTGTGGACATCCAGCCGCCTTCCATCTGACGCAGCTCGCGGCGAATCACCTCATCGCGCGTGGTGCGATTGCCCGTAATATTGATGCGGCGCACATAGACCCGCTTGCCGGGATCCACGAAGAACGTCAGCGCGACCTCACGCGTCTTCTTGTCAATGTCCGGTACGGCATTGACGTTGGCAAACGCATAACCGACCCCGCCGAGTCGATCCGAAATCGCCTTGGTGCTGTCCGTCACAGCCCGGCGCGAAAAGACGTCGCCCGAGTGAATGGCGATGAGCTTGCGCAGGGTCTTTTTCGGCAGAATCAGATCGCCGGCGAGCTTCACCGAACTGACTTTGTATTTTTCGCCCTCACTGATATTGACAGTGACGTAGACGTCCTTCTTGTCCGGCGTCAGCGACACCTGCGTCGAGTCGATATTGAAGTTGATGTAACCGTGGTCCAGATAATACGAGCGCAGGGTTTCCAGATCCGCCGACAGGACCTGCTTGGAATACTTGCTCGCGCCCGTGAAAAAACCCGTCTCAGGCAGTTTCAACAAATCCAACAGATCGGATTCGCTGAATGCATGGTTGCCGACGATATTGACCCGGTGGATCCGCGCGGCATCGCCCTCGGCAATCGCGATCTTCACGTCGACGCGGTTACGCGGCAGCGGGGTCACGTCCGTCTTGATGGCGACCGCGTACTTGCCGAGGCTGTAGTACTGGCGCCGCAGCTCCTGTTCGATGCGATCGAGCATCGAGCGGTCGAAAACCCGGCCTTCGGCCAGGCCGATTTGCTTGAGCGAATCGTTGAGCTGGTCTTTGGGGATCGCGCTGGCCCCGGTTATCTTGACGTTGGCAATGGCCGGCCGCTCGGCGACGAACACCACCAGCACGTCGCCCTCGCGCTCCAGGCGCACATCCTTGAAAAAGCCCGTCTTATAGAGGTCCTTGATCGCCTTGGCGGCGACCCGGTCATCGACGCGATCGCCAACTTTGATCGGCAAATAGTTGAAGACGGTACCAATGGATATGCGCTGCAGACCCTCCAGGCGGATGTCCTTGACCACGAACGGCTCGAATGCGTGAGCGGGCGCAGCCAGCACATAGCACAACAGCAGTACCCAGAGATATTTCTTCATGAAAAAACCGTGGTTCTTCTTGTTATTGTCCGAACAAACGCGCGAGGTCGTTGTAGAAGGCGAGTCCCATCAGTAGGAGCAACAAGACGATCCCGATCCGCTGACCGGCCGCCTCCGTCGCCTCGGAGACCGGTCTGCCCTTGACCATTTCCACGATGTACCAAAGCAAATGCCCGCCATCGAGAATCGGGATCGGCAGCAGATTCAGGATACCGAGACTGATACTGACGATGGCGATGAAATCCAGATAGGGCATCGGACCGGCGCTCGCCGACTCGCCCGCGAGATGGGCGATATTGATCGGGCCGCTGAGATTCTTCACCGAGGCCTCGCCGACGATCATCTTGCCGAGCATCTTCAGGGTGAGCGTCGACATCTCCCAGGTCTTGTGCAGGGACTGACCGATCGCTGCCAGCGGTCCATACCGATACGTGGCCTGCATGGTCTTTGGAATCGGCGCGCGCTGTTTGGGCCGGATTCCGAGCTGCCCCACGGTCTTGCCGTCCTGTTGCACGCTGCGCGGCGTCACATCGATGGTCTTTTTGCGCTCGCCGCGCATGACCGTGACCTTGACCGACTGACCCGCCAGAGGCTGCACCCGCACGACCAACAAGTGCCATGAATGGATAGGCTCGCCATTGAGCTGGATGATGCGATCGCCGGCACGCAGACCTGCAAGCTCGGCTGGCGAGCCTGGCTGGACGCTGCCGATGATGGTCTCGACTTTCGGTCGCCAGGGCTCGATACCCATCGCCTGGAACAGACGCGCCGGCACGTCGTCCATGTTGATCCCGCTCAGGTCCATCTTGACCTCGCGGTTGGAGCCATCGGCCTCGCGCACGGTGAGCGTGGCGGTGCTGCGCTCGATGGCATTGGGCAGCAACGCCTGCATCGCGGCCGTCCACGTCGGCGTGGCTTGACCGTTGACCGCGACAATCTCCTGATTGCGATGCAGGCCCGCCTGCGCGGCCGGCGTGTCGGGTTTGACGCCGTTGATCTGCGGGCGCACGCCGCTCACGCCGATGACAAACACCAGCCAGTAGATGACGATGGCCAACAGGAAATTGAACAGCGGACCGGCCAGCACGATTGCGAAACGCTTGGCCACGGGTTGAAGATTGAAGGCACGCGGCAGGTCGGCCTCGGCGACCTCCCCCTCACGCTCGTCGAGCATCTTGACGTAGCCGCCGATGGGCAGGGCGGCAATGACATATTCGGTGCGATCGCGACCGCCGACGAAACGCCACAGCGGCTTGCCGAAGCCAATCGAATAGCGCAGGACCTTCACACCGAGGCGCTTGGCCACCCAGAAGTGTCCGAACTCGTGGATCGCAATCAGAATGGAGATGGCGACGAGAAACGCGACGATGGTAAAGAAGAAACTACCTAGCATGACCGTTCATTTGACGTGATTTTCCACCCGTTGTTCCGCCGCGGCTCTGGCCCGTTGGTCATCCTCCAGGATGATCTCCAGCGAGCCCGCCTCGCGAGGCACTATGTCAGCCAGCACACCCTCGATCACCTGCGGGATGCCCGTAAAGCGCAAACGACCCTCCAGGAACGCCTGCACGGCCACCTCGTTGGCCGCATTCAAGACGGCGGAGGCCGTACCGCCCGCCTCCATCGCCTCGACCGCCAAACGCAGGCAAGGGAAACGCTTGAGGTCGGGCCGTTCGAAATCCAGGCGCGCCACGGCGAAGATGTCCAGGCTTCCCACGCCGGAGGTCATGCGTTCCGGCCAGGCCAGCGCGTGCGCGATGGGCGTGCGCATGTCCGGGTTGCCCAGCTGCGCCAGGATCGAACCATCATCGTATTCTACCATGGAATGCACGACGCTTTGCGGATGCAGGACCACCTCGATATGAGCCGGTGTGGTATCGAACAACCAGCAGGCCTCGATCACCTCCAGGCCCTTGTTCATCATCGTGGCCGAGTCCACGGAGATCTTGCGCCCCATGCTCCAGTTGGGGTGCGCCACGGCCTGCTCGGGCGTCACCGTCTCGAGCGCCTCCAGAGGCGTGCTGCGAAACGGCCCACCCGAGGCCGTGAGTAAAATACGCATCACGCCGACGGCATCGAGGCCCCGCGCGAAGTCCGTCGGCATGCACTGGAAGATCGCGTTGTGTTCGGAGTCGATGGGCAGGAGCTCGGCCCCATTGCGGCGCACCTCGTCCATGAACAGCCGGCCCGACATCACCAGGGCCTCCTTGTTGGCCAACAGGATGCGCTTGCCGGCTCGCGCTGCCGCGAGCGTGGGCTGCAGACCGGCGGCCCCGACGATGGCGGCCATTACGTAGTCGACCTCGGGCAGCGCCGCGATACGGCACAGTCCTTCTTCGCCGGCCAGGACCTCGATCTCGGGCGCCTCGGAGCGCAGCCGCTCACGCAGGCGTTCGGCGGCCTCGACATCCGCCATGGCCGCGTATTGGGGCCGGTGTGTCAGACACTGTTCGTAGAGCCGATCGACGCGGTCGCGTGCGGTAAGCGCCACTACCCGATAGCGCCGGTCGTGCCGTGCGAGCACGTCCAGGGTGCTGACGCCAATGGAGCCGGTGGCCCCGAAGATCGCAATCCCTTTGGGCGAGTCGCTCATTACGGCAATCCCAGGGCCAGCAGCCCCAGCATGAACACCGGTGCGGCCGCGGTCAGGCTGTCGATGCGGTCGAGCATGCCGCCGTGGCCGGGCAGCAGGTGACTGGAGTCCTTCAGCCCGGCCTGGCGCTTGAACAGACTCTCGATAAGATCGCCCAGCACGGAAAAGGCGACACTCACCAGGCACAGGATCACGAACAGGGCGAGATAACGCGGTGTCATCTCGAACACCGGCCCGGCCAGCACCGCCAGGACCGCGGCGCCCGCCAGCGCGCCCCACACGCCTTCCCAGGTCTTGCCGGGGCTGACCCGCGGGGCCAGCTTATGACGCCCCCAGCGCCGGCCGGCAAAAAAGGCGCCGCTGTCGGCGACCCACATCAACAGCAGGAGAAACAGCACCAGATAACGGCCCAGGTGCGGACTGCCCGGCAGCGCGACGTGTCCCAGCGACACCAGGGCCGCCCAGGGGGCGACCAGGACCACCATCCCCACCATCGCCGCGGGCATCGCTCGCATCGCGGCCGGCGCCTCGTCGCCGCGGTAGCGCGCCACCAGGCGCAGGGCCAGCAGCCACCAGAGCACCACCAGCCCCAGCAGCACGGGCAGTGCCCACTCCTCCAGGGCCAGGCTGACTCCGGCCAGCGCCATGCAGGCGAGGATGAACACGACGTAGGCCGCCCGGGCCCAGGGGCGTTTGAGCCCGATCAGACGGGCCCATTCCCAGGCGCCGACGGCCAGCGCCGCGGCGAGCACGAGCGCGAACCACAGCTCGGGCAAGGCGATGACTCCCCAGACGACCAGCGGCACCAGCACCAGGGCCGTGAGCACGCGCAGCCTAAGCATCCTCGTAGTTCTCCACCTGCTCGCCCGTGCGCCCGAAGCGGCGCTGGCGGTTGGCGAACGCCTCGAGCGCCTCGTCCAGCGCGGCGCGGTCGAAATCCGGCCACAGCGTGGGCGTGAAGTACAGCTCGGTGTAAGCCAGATGCCAGAGCAGGAAGTTGCTGATGCGCTGCTCGCCGCCCGTGCGAATGAACAGGTCCGGCTCGGGCAGGCTGGGCAGCGACAGGCAGGCCTGGAAAGCCGCCGCATCGATATCGGCCGGCGCGAGCTCGCCGCGCTCGATGCGCTCGCCGAGCTGGCGCGCGGCCTGGAGGATGTCCCAACGTCCGCCGTAGTTGGCGGCGACGTTGAGCACGAGGCCGTCGTTGTCCCGGGTGAGCTCTTCGGAGGAGGCGATGCTCGCCTGCAGCTTGGGCGCGAACGCACTGCGGTCGCCGATGATGCGCAGGCGCACGTTGTTGCGATGGAGCTTGCCCACTTCGTGTTCCAGCGCCGTCAGGAACAGCTCCATCAGCAGACCGACTTCCTTTTCCGGCCGGCGCCAGTTCTCACTGCTGAAGGCGAACAGGGTCAGGACCTCGACTCCCAACTCCACGCAGGCCTGGACCGTGCCGCGCACGGCCTCCACGCCCGCGCGATGACCGGCGAAGCGCGGCAGGCTGCGCTGCTTGGCCCAACGCCCATTGCCGTCCATGACGACGGCGATATGCCGGGGTATGGCGGGCGCGTCGGCGTTACCCGTGTTGGCGGTGTTGTCAGTCATGCCTTGCTAGTGTTTCTCGACATCGAACGCGGTTATAACCGCAAGCCACGTTCCGGGAGATCGGCGCTGCGATGAAGCGCCCCGCGCTGCATGTCACCGGCGACCGGGAGACCAAAGCGTAACCATCCTTACTATTGCGCTGGAATGTTGCTTCGCTGTCAGCCCGCCGCAAAACGTCGGGCGCCGATGCAAGGTTCCCTCATCGGGGAGCGCATAGGAAGCGAACAGCGCACAACGGAGGCAGACGCCCGCCGCAGCGCTTTTGCCGCTAGATTTCCATCAGGTCCTTTTCCTTGCCCTCCAGCACCTTGTCGACCTCCGCCACGTACTTGTCGGTCAGCTTCTGCACGTCATCCTGCGCCCGGTGCTCTTCGTCCTCGCTGATCTCCTTGTCCTTGAGCAGCGCCTTCAGGTCGTTGATCACGTCGCGGCGGATATTTCGAATCGCCACGCGGGCGCCCTCGCCTTCCTGGCGCACGATACGGATCATGTCCTTGCGCCGTTCCTCGGTCAGCGGCGGCAGAGGCACGCGAATGACGTTGCCGGCCGAGGCCGGGTTCAGCCCGAGGTCGGAGGTCATAATCGCCTTTTCGACTGCCTGGACCATCGAGCGTTCCCAAGGGGTGACGGTCAGGGTGCGCGCGTCTTCGATACCGATATTGGCGACCTGGCTGAGCGGGACCTCCGAGCCGTAATACTCGACGGTAATGTGATCCAACAAATTGGTATGGGCACGGCCGGTGCGCAGGCGCGCGAGCTCGTGCTTGAGCGACTCCACGCTCTTGCCCATACGCGTTTCGGCATCTTTTTTCAGATCGTCGATCATGCGCGCTCTCCCGATTGGCTTCCCGAGTCGACCCCGGATTCGACCAAGGTCCCTTCGTCCTCACCTCGCACGATGCGCATCAGTGCACCGGGCTTGTTCATGTCGTAGACACGGATCGGCATGTTGTGGTCGCGGCACAGCACGATCGCCGTGGCGTCCATCACCATCAGTTTGTTTTCGATGACCTCGTCGTAGGTGAGCCGGTCATAGCGGACTGCCGACGGGTCCTTCACGGGATCGGCAGAATACACGCCGTCCACCTTGGTCGCCTTGATGACCAGGTCGGCCTTGATCTCCACGCCCCGGAGGCTAGCCGCCGAATCGGTGGTAAAGAACGGATTGCCGGTCCCGGCGGCGAAGATCGCCACCCGCCCCTTTTCCAGGTGACGAATGGCGCGGCGGCGGATGTAGTCCTCGCAGACCTGATGGATGGGCAGCGCCGACATGGTGCGCACGGCCAGGTTCTCACGCTCCAGTGCGTCCTGCAGGGACAGGGAGTTGATCACCGTTGCCAGCATGCCGATCTTGTCGGCGGTGGCCCGCTCCATGCCGGCGTTGGCCAGGCTGACCCCGCGGAAGATGTTGCCCCCGCCAATCACCACGGCCACCTGGACGCCGAAGTCCGTCAGCTCGCGGATTTGCGCGGCGATGCGGCTCAAGACCTCGGGGTCTATCCCGAAGCTGCGCTCGCCCATCAGGGCCTCGCCGCTGAGCTTGAGCAGCACGCGGTGGTATTTGGCGCCGGACTGACTGGCCGGCGGCAGGTCGGCGGAGTCCGCGTTAGCCACCCTCAGCCTCCGCGAACCTGGGCCATCACCTCGTCGGCGAAATTCTCCGACTTCTTCTCGATACCCTCACCCACCTCGAAACGCACGAAGCCGTTGACCTGGGCGCCGCCCTTGGCCAGCAGCTTCTCGACCGTGGTATCGGGGTCCTTGACGAAGGGCTGACCCAGCAAGGTGATCTCCTTGAGGAATTTCTTGATGCGCCCGTCGACCATCTTGGCAACGATATCCTCCGGCTTGCCGCTCTCGGCGGCCTGCGCGGCGAATATCTCGCGCTCCTTGGCGATGGTGTCGGCCGGCACGTCGGCCTCGCTCACGCACACCGGTCGGCTCGCCGCCACGTGCATGGCCAGGTCGCGGGCCAGATCCTCGTCATCGCCCTGCAGGTCGACGACTACGCCGATGCGGGTGCCGTGCAGGTAGACACCGAGCACGCCGCCGGTCTCGATAACCTGAAAACGGCGCACCGTCATGTTCTCGCCGATCTTGGCGACCAGCGCCTTGCGGGCCTCCTCGACCGTCGCGGCATCGCCGTCCTTGAGCGCCATCGCACTCAGGGCCTCGACATCGGCGGGGCGGTCGGCCAGCACGCGCTGGGCGACGGCGTCGGCGAATTGGATGAAGTTGTCGTCGCCGGCGACGAAGTCCGTCTCGCAGTTCACCTCGACGATGGCGGCCTGCTTGCCGTCGCCGCTGGTGGCGACCACGATGCGGCCCTCGGCCGCGGTACGTCCGGCCTTCTTGTCGGCCTTGGCCTGACCGGATTTACGCAGCTGCTCGACCGCCGCGTCGATATCACCGTTGGTCTCGACCAGGGCCTTCTTGCACTCCATCATGCCCGCCCCGGTGCGTTCGCGCAGTTCTTTGACCAGCGCCGCTGAAATAGCCATGTTCATATCCTCTCAAAACAATGCAGTCAGGATAGCATCCGGCCGTAATAGGCCCGACCCCACCCGGCAGGCTCGCAAAGGCGAGCGCCGGGAGGTGCCGCATCGATGCCTCGAGGAAAGGGCCGTCGACGGCGCCTTTCCTGATTCGTATCGTCTGCTCAGAAAAAGGGGGCAGCGCCCCCTTTTTCGTCCGTCAGATTGAAACCACCGTGCGGGCGGTCCTCACTCGGACTCCGTCCCGCTGTCCACCTCGGTATTGGCCTCAGCCTCGGCCTCGGCGGCGGGCGCCTCCTCGGCCTTGTCTTCGGTCTCCGCAGCCTTGGCGGTGGACTCCTTCGCGGCGGTCTTCTTGGCGGCCGTCTTCTTCTTGGCAGTGGTCTTCTTCGCCGCGGTCTTCTTGGCGGCCGTCTTCTTCTTGGCCGCAGCGTCCGAGGGAGAGCCCCCCTCGTCCAGCTCGACGAACTCGTCGGCCTGCCCGCCGGCGGCCAGATGACCCACCGACTCGCGTCCGGTCAGCACCGCCTCGGCGGCGCTGCGCACGTAGATCTGCACGGCGCGGATGGCGTCGTCGTTGCCCGGGATCATATAGTCAACGCCGTCGGGGGAGTTGTTCGTATCGACCACGCCAATCACGGGGATGCCGAGCTTGGTGGCCTCGCTGATCGCGATCTTCTCGTGGCCTACGTCGATGACGAACAGGGCGTCGGGCAGGCCCGGCATGTCCTTGATTCCGCCCAGGCTGCGCTCCAGCTTTTCCTTCTCGCGGCGCAGCATCAGGACCTCTTTCTTGCCCAGACGGTCGAAGGTGCCGTCCTCTTCCATGGCCATCAGGTCCTTGAGGCGCTTGATCGACTGCTTGACCGTCTTGAAGTTGGTCAGCATACCGCCCAGCCAACGATGATTGACGTAGGGCATGCCGCAGCGCGATGCCTCCTCGCTGACCACCTCACGGGCCGCACGCTTGGTGCCGACGAACATCACCGTGCCCCCGTTGGCGGTCAACGAGCTCATGAAGTTCATCGCGTCGTTGAACAGCGGGAGGGTCTTTTCCAGATTGATGATATGGATTTTATTGCGGTCCCCGAAGATAAACGGGGCCATCTTGGGATTCCAGAAGCGGGTCTGGTGGCCAAAGTGAACACCGGCCTCCAGCATCTGGCGCATCGTAACGTCTGCCATGTATAGTCTCCTACCGGGTTAAGCCTCCATGCACCCCATATGCCAACCCCCGGAGCGGTCTCGCCGCACCGGAAGCACCCGGACATACGTGTCGGTGCATGTGTGGATTTGACCCCGCGTACGGGGCATATTTCAGTGCCGTTGCGGGCCTCGCGCTCCAGACCTGGCGGTCGGAAATGCCGGGGCCGAAAACGGCGTGGATTTGCCACTCAAGCGCGCGCTTTATACCATAAACGGCCTGGGACAACAAATTGAGCGCGTTCCCGGGCCCCGGCAGGGCCCCTGTCGGCCCCTCCGCGTGCACCGCGGCGGCGGCCCGGGGCGGTCGCCGGATCGGCCCCTCGGCAGCGATGCCTGCCGAAATGCACCGACCCCATTGTCCCGGCCTCTATCCCAGCGCCTGAAGACGGGCCCGAAGACGGCCCGGCATCCGGCCCCAAGAAACGGCGGAATTTATGAGTGTAACGATTAAGACCCCGGAAGAGATCGAGAAAATGCGCGTGGCCGGCCGTCTGGCCGCCGAGGTGCTGGAGATGATCGAGCCCCACGTGCAGGCCGGGGTGACCACGGGCGAGCTGGACCGCATCTGCCACGACTATATCGTCAACGAGCAGCAGGCCATCCCCGCGCCCCTGAACTACCACGGTTTCCCCAAATCCGTCTGCACCTCGGTCAACCAGGTGGTCTGCCACGGCATTCCCGGCGAGAAGAAGCTAAAAAAGGGCGACATCATCAACATCGACGTCACCGTCATCAAGGACGGCTTCCACGGCGATACCAGCAAGATGTTCTTCATCGACAAGCCGTCCGTGCAGGCCGAGCGCGTCAGCCGAATCAGCTACGAGTGCCTGCGCATGGGTATCGAGATGGTCAAACCGGGCGTCGCGCTCGGCGATATCGGCCACGCGATCCAGACCCACGCCGAGAAGAACAACTGTTCGGTGGTACGCGAATACTGCGGCCACGGCATCGGCCGCGGCTTCCACGAAGACCCGCAGGTCCTGCATTACGGCACGCCGGGCACGGGCATGGTCCTGGAGCCGGGCATGACCTTCACCATCGAGCCGATGATCAACGCCGGCAAGCGCCAGGTGAAGCTGCTGCCCGACGGCTGGACTGTCATCACCAAGGACCGCTCGCCCTCGGCGCAGTGGGAGCACACCATCCTCGTCACCCCGGACGGGCACGAGGTCCTGACCCGGCGTCGAGAGGAACAGTGGTGACCACGCACGCCCGGGTTCGGACACCGCTGCTCGACACCGCCGCCCTGGAGGCGGCACTCAACGTCGACGGCCCGCCCATCCCCGCCTACCGCGAGGCCCTGAAAAACGCCCATGAGGACCTGAAGGCGCGATTCCTCGTCGGCAAGCCGGTCGTCGGGCTGGTCCTGGCACGGGCGCGGGTCATCGACCAGGTCCTCGCCCGCGCCTGGGAGCGCTTTTTCGAGCCCGACGACGACATCGCCCTGGTCGCGGTCGGCGGCTACGGGCGCGGCGAGCTGCATCCCGGCTCGGACATCGACCTGCTGATCCTGCTTGGCGCAAGCGCCGAGGACCGGGCCGAGGCCATCGTGTCTTTCCTGACCTTCCTTTGGGACATCGGCCTGGAGGTGGGGCACAGCGCGCGCAGCGTCGGCGAGTGCATCGAGGAGGCGGCACGCGATATCACCGTGGCGACGAACCTGCAGGAGGCGCGGTTGATTACCGGCGCGCCGCATTTGTTCGACGAGCAGCGCGCCGCCTGCGGACCCGACCGCATCTGGCCGAGCCGCGAGTTCTTCGCCGCCAAGTGGCAGGAACAGATCGAGCGCCATCACAAGTACCACGACACGGCTTACAACCTCGAGCCCAACATCAAGGAAGGGCCCGGCGGCCTGCGCGACATCCAGATGATCGGTTGGGTCGCCAAGCGCCATTTCGACGCCACCGATCTGCACGACCTGGTCGGCCACGGCTTCCTGACCGAACAGGAATACGACTCTTTGATAAAGGGCCAGACCTTCCTGTGGCGCATCCGCTTCGGCCTGCACATCCTGGCCGGCCGGCGCGAGGACCGTCTGCTGTTCGACCATCAGCGCACCCTCGCCGCTCAGTTCGGCTACCGCGACGACGAACGCCGTCTGGCCGTCGAGCACTTCATGAAGGACTACTACCGGACGGTGATGGAGCTCAACCGGCTCAATGAGATGCTCCTGCAGCTGTTCCAGGAAGAGATCCTCTACGCCGATGACTCAGGCGAGCCTGTCGCCCTCAGCCGGCGCTTCCAGACCCGCAAGGGCTTTCTGGAGGTTACGCACGAGCGCGTGTTCAAGCGCTATCCCTTCGCCCTGCTCGAGGTGTTCCTGATGCTCGAGCAGTACCCCGAGATCAAAGGGGTGCGCGCCAACACCATTCGTCTGATTCGCGACCACCGCTATCTGATCGACGAGAGCTTTCGCTCGGATCTGCGTGCGCGCAGCCTGTTCATGGAGATCCTGCGCCAGCCGCGCGGCGTCACCCACGAGCTGCGGCGCATGAACCGCTACGGCGTGCTCGCCGCCTACCTGCCCGTGTTTGCCAATATCGTCGGTCAGATGCAGCACGACCTGTTCCATGTCTACACCGTGGACGAACACACGCTCACCGTCATCCGCAATCTGCGCCGCCTGACGGTGGCGGAGTTTCGCGGCGAATATCCCATGGCCAGCGCCATCATGGAGCGTATCCCCAAACCGGAGCTGCTCTACATCGCCGCGCTGTTTCACGACATCGCCAAGGGGCGCGGCGGCGATCACTCCGAGCTCGGCGCGGCCGATGCCGAGGAGTTCTGCCAGCAGCACGGGTTGAGCGCCTACGACACACGCCTGGTCTCCTGGCTCGTTCGCTATCACCTGATCATGTCCATGACCGCCCAGCGCCGAGACATCGAAGACCCGGCGGTGATCAACGCCTTTGCCCAGCAGGTCGGCGACCAGACCCATCTGAATTACCTGTATCTGCTGACCATGGCCGACATCCGGGCGACCAGCCCCGACGTGTGGAACTCCTGGAAGGACGCGCTGCTCAAGGAGCTATACCAGCACACCACACGCGCGCTGCGCCGCGGACTGGAAAACCCGCTGCTCGCCTCCGAGCGCGTCGATGGCATCAAGAGTCAGGCCCGCGAGCGCCTGCTCGCCGACGGTATCGCGGAGGAGGCCATCGAGCGACTGTGGGCGGGACTGGGCGACGAATACTTCCGGCGCTATTCGGTCGACGAAATCGTCTGGCACTCGCGCTCAATCATCCGCACCAAGCCCGATGACCTGCCGCTGATCCTGATCCGCGAGGAGACCCACCGCGGCGGCACGGAGATATTCATTCACATGCGCGAGCACGCGGGGCTGTTCGCGCTGACCAGCGCCATTCTCGATCAGCTCGGCCTGACCATCGCCGACGCGCGCATCATCACCTCCTCCGACGGCCACACGCTCGACACCTTCATCGTGCTCGAGGAAGACGGCGTACCCATCGCCAGCGGCTATCGCCTCCAGGAAGTGCTGGAGACGCTCAAAAGACGCCTGTCCAACCCGGACACCGGCGTCGAGGTCACCCGGCGCCTGCCGCGCCAGATGCGCCACTTCGAATTCCCCCCGCAGGTCCATTTCAGCGAGGACCACCGCAACGAGTGCACCATCATGGAAGTGGTCGCCCTCGACCGCCCCGGCCTGCTCTCGCGCATCGGCGCAGCCATGGTCAAGGCCAGCGTCAATCTGCGCACCGCCAAGATCGCCACCTTCGGCGAGCGCGCCGAGGATATCTTCTTCATCACCGACGAGCACAACCAGCCGCTGCGCAATCCGGCCCGCCTAGAACAGCTGCGGCAGGCCGTCATCGATGCGGCCAACGACGCATAGAAGCAGTCGGCAGTTATCAGTTGGCAGTTTGCAGAAAGAACAAAGAAAAGGGTGTCCGCTTTTTGCCTTTTCTGCCAACTGCCGACTGCAAACTGCCAACTTTTCCTATCTGACGCCCAAATGCCCCGCAGCTACCCTTCGCATTGAATGAACTCCAAGGCGTTCCCGTCCGGATCCCGACAAAACAGCGCCCGCCGTCCGGAGCGGCTGAGGGTGTAATCGACGCCGGCTGCATCCAAGGCGGCGCGCAGCGGTTCGATGTCGTCGATACGCAGTGCGACGTGGCGATCGCGCCCACCGTGGGCCGGCCGGTCGCTCGTGGGATCGGGATTGGGCAGTTCGAGCAGGTGGATCTGCTGATCCTCGCCGATGTTGAGCCAGGCGCCGGGAAAACCCAGATCGGGCCGATCGGGATCGACGGGCATTCCGAGCACGCCGGCATAGAACGCGAGCGCCCGGTCGGTGTCGGCGACCAGCACGCTGGCGTGGAGAATGGCGTCAATGCGGCTCATGGTCGTCTCTCGTGGCGTGGCGACTGGACAGATAGGCGGCACCGACGATGAAGATACCGCCGGCCCACTCGTGCAGCTGGACGGTCTCGTTGGTGAGCAGCCCTGCAGAAACGGCACCGACCACCAGCTCGAACAAGAGGATGATCGCCGAACGATGGACCGGCATGTGCGTTACACCGTACTGCACCGACAGCGTCATGACCACCATGACCACGGCACCGAACGCCAGCGCCGTCAGCCAGACCGGCGAGGCCACATCGCCGAGGGGGGCGCCGCGGATGACGATCAAGGCCCCGGCCATGAGGATGACACCGACCCAGGCCACGACGGTCTTGACCCGCACCGAGACGACCTGCATGCGCCGGACCATGACATTGGTCAGGGCAAAGCCGAACCCCGAGGACAGGGCCAGCCAGTCCGCGACCTCGCGCGGCCAGGGCAGCCCCATCCCCGGCGTCCATAGCATGATCAGCGCACCGGCCATGGCCAGGATCAATACCAGCACGCCCACCCGTGTGAGGTGTTCGCCGAGTAGCCACACCGCGAGCAGGGTCGCCCAGACGGGCGAGAGATAGAACAGCAACAAGACCCGCACCACGTGGCCATCGAGCATGGCGAGGATGAAAGCGGTATTGCACCAGCCGCTCGCGGCGGCGAGTACGATCAGCGCGCCCGGGTCGCGGCCCAGCTCGCGCCAGCGCCCACGCAGCATGGGCAGCGCCGCGACCAGTGTCCCGCAGTAAATGAACAGCGATTGCCACAACCCGCTCAGCCCGTTCGCCTCGAAGCGGCGCAGCGGATACCAGAACAATCCCCAGAGTGTCGCCGCCAACAACAGGCTGGCCACCGGCCACAGCGCTTCGAGCGGTTTGGCCGGTGCGGGGCCTTGCTCTATACTAGGCCGCCTGCCGTGCCCGCCGCTTTTCTGTGTGTCACTGTCGGCGCCGGTGTTCATGGCGGCATGATACCCGAATCCCGAATATGCGCGAGCACATCGCCGTCGAAACAGCCTCGGCGGTTCGCCAATCGACAAGACAACCAATGAATCCCGATCTCGACAGACTGCAACCCTACCCGTTCGAAAAGCTCTCGCAGCTCAAGGCCGGGCAGACCCCGCCCGCCGATCGCCACCACATCCCGTTGTCCATCGGCGAACCGCGGCACGCGCCGCCGGGGTTCGTCACCGAGGAGATCATCACCCATCTGCACGGGCTGGGCAGCTATCCGACGACGCGCGGAACCGACGAGCTGCGCGCGGCCATCGCCGCCTGGCTCACGCGCCGCTTCGCCCTGCAGGCCGGCAGCGTCGATCCGGGCCGCAGCGTATTGCCGGTGGCCGGCACCCGCGAGGCGCTGTTCGCGATCGCACAGGCCGTGGTCGACCGCTCGCGCGATCCCCTGGTGCTCATGCCCAATCCCTTCTACCAGATTTACGAAGGGGCGGCCCTGCTGGCCGGCGCCGAGCCCTACTATCTGAACACCCCGGCCGAGACCGGGTTTTTGCCCGACCTGGATGCCGTGCCCGAGGATGTCTGGGCGCGCTGCCAGCTTCTTTATATATGTACTCCGGGCAACCCGACCGGCGCGGTCTTCGACGTGCCGACCCTGCAGCGGCTCATCGCCCTCGCCGACGAGCACGACTTCGTGATCGCCTCCGACGAGTGTTACTCGGAAATCTACTTCGACGAGGCCTCACCCCCGCCCGGCCTGCTCGAGGCGGCCGCCCGCGCCGGGCGCCACGACTTCCGGCGCTGCCTGGTCTTCCACAGCCTGTCCAAGCGCTCCAACCTGCCCGGGATGCGTTCGGGCTTCGTCGCCGGCGATGCGCAGATACTGGAGCGCTTTCTCAAATACCGCACCTATCAGGGCTGCGCCCTGCCCCCCTATCACCAGGCCGCCAGCCTCAAGGCCTGGGAGGACGAGGGCCACGTGCGCGACAACCGCGCCGTGTACACGGCAAAGTTCGCCGCGGTGCTGGAAATACTCGCGCCGGTGCTGGACGTCGAACGCCCGCAGGCGGGCTTTTATTTGTGGCCGCGCACGCCCGGCGACGATCAGGAATTTGCGCGCGGCTTGTTCGCCGCGCAGAACGTAACCGTCCTGCCCGGCAGCTATCTGTCGCGCACCGCGCACGGGGCCAACCCCGGCCAGAACCGGGTACGCATGGCCCTGGTCGCCGAGCTAGAGGAATGCATCGTCGCCGCCGAGCGCATCCGCGACTACGTCAAAGGGCTCTAGGAACACACCTGAACACTGCGGCCGGCCCCGCAGGTCGGCGGTATCCGATTTCTACTTGGGAGAAGACGATGGACGATATCAGAAACACGATCGAACAGGCCTTCGAGAACCGCGCCGATATTACGCCGCGCAACGTCGACACCCTGGTCGTCGAGGCCGTCACCGAGGCCATCCGCCTCATCGACAGCGGCGAGCTGCGTGTGGCCGAGAAGAAGGACGGCCAATGGGTCGTCAACGAATGGCTGAAGAAGGCCGTGCTGCTGTCGTTCCGCATCGAGGACAACAGCTTCATGAAGGGCGGCTTCACCAACTACTTCGACAAGGTCTCGCCGAAATACGCCGACTACAACTCGCGCGATTTTCGCGCCAGCGGCGTGCGCGTCGTGCCGCCGGCCACGGTGCGCAAGGGCGCCTATATCGCCCCGAGCGTCGTGCTCATGCCTTCCTACGTCAACATCGGCGCCTACGTCGACTCGGGCACTATGGTCGACACCTGGGCCACGGTCGGCTCCTGCGCCCAGATCGGCAAGAACGTGCACCTGTCCGGCGGCGTGGGCATCGGCGGCGTGCTCGAGCCGCTGCAGGCCGCCCCGACCATCATCGAAGACAACTGCTTCATCGGCGCCCGCTCCGAGGTCGTCGAGGGCGTCATCGTCGAGGAAGGCTCGGTCATCTCCATGGGCGTGTACATCGGCCAGAGCACCCGCATCTATGATCGCGAGAAAGACGAAATCACCTACGGGCGTATCCCCGCCGGCTCCGTCGTCGTATCCGGCAACCTGCCCTCCAAGGACGGCAAATACAGCCTGTACTGCGCCGTCATCGTCAAGCGGGTCGATGAGAAGACGCGCAGTAAAGTCGGGATCAACGAATTGCTCAGAGACATTTGACCGCCCCTTCGGGGCAGAGTTGGCAGTAGGCAGTCGTCAGTTGGCAGAAAGAAAAAAGCGAAGCAATCTTTCTGTTTGCCTTTTCTGACGACTGCCAACTGCATACTGCCAACTTGACCACCTGGACATCTAATTCCTGAACACGTATGACAACGCTGTTTGGCATCAAAAACTGCGATACCGTGAAAAAAGCCCGCCGCTGGCTCGATGACCACGGCGTCGATTATCGCTTCCACGATTTTCGCGCCGATGGGTTGACCAAGACGCAGCTCAAGCGCTGGATTGCGGCAGTCGGCTGGGAGACGCTGCTGAACCGACGCGGCACCACCTGGCGCAAGCTGCCGGAGTCCGAACGCGAAGGGATCACCGCCGCCGGCGCCGAGCGACTGATGCTCGACGAGCCGACGCTTATCAAGCGGCCGGTCGTCGAAGCCGGCGATGTTGTGCTGGTCGGATTCGACGAAGAAGATTATCGTGGGCGTTTCAAGAAACGCTAAGTTGGCAGTCATCAGTTTGCAGTCGGCAGCAAAAGTAAGATCTCTTCGCTTTTCTCTTTCTGCCAACTGATGACTGCCAACTGCCAACTTTAGGCAAACTTATGTCGGCTACCCTGGAATTAGCAAAAGCGTTGATAGCCCGCGCCTCCGTCACCCCCGAGGACGCCGGTTGTCAGGCGTTGATGGCCGAGCGCCTGTCCGCCATCGGCTTTACGGTCGAGCACCTGCGCTTCGGCGAGGTCGATAACCTGTGGGCCCGGCGCGGCAAGGAGGCGCCTCGGCTCGCCTTCGCCGGTCACACCGATGTGGTGCCCACCGGGCCGGTCGAGCGCTGGGCGTCCCCGCCTTTCGAGCCGACCGAGCAGGACGGCAATCTGTACGGGCGCGGCGCGGCGGACATGAAGGGCTCTCTCGCAGCCATGGTCACCGCCTGCGAGCGTTTTGTCGCCGCCCATCCTGACCATCAGGGATCGATTGCCTTTTTGATCACCAGCGACGAGGAAGGCCCGTCGATCGACGGCACGGTGAAGGTCATCGAGGCACTGGAGGCGCGCGGGGAGAAGATCGACTGGGCGCTGGTCGGCGAGCCCTCCAGTAACCGCAGCCTGGGCGACACGATCAAAAACGGCCGGCGCGGCTCGCTTAGCGGCGCGCTGCGCGTACGCGGCAAGCAGGGGCACGTGGCCTACCCGCACCTGGCGGACAATCCGGTGCACCGCCTCGCCCCCGCACTGGCCGAGCTGTGCGCCACGGAATGGGATCGCGGCAACGACCACTTCCCGCCCACGACCTTCCAGGTGAGCAATCTGCACGCCGGCACCGGCGCGACCAACGTCATACCGGGCGAGCTGGAGATGCTGTTCAACTTCCGCTTCTCGACGGAGGTCACCGACGAGCAGCTGCGCGAGCGCGTCGAGGATATCCTCAACCGCTACGACGTCGACTACGACCTGGACTGGACGCTGTCAGGGCACCCCTTCCTCACCCCCGCGGGTGAGCTCGTCTCGGCCGCGCGCGAGGCCATCACCGAGGTCTGCGGCATCGACGCCGAGCTGTCGACCGCTGGCGGCACATCGGACGGGCGTTTCATCGCCCCGACCGGTGCGCAGGTACTGGAGCTCGGTCCCCTCAACGCGACCATCCATCAGGTCGACGAGCACGTGGCGATCGCCGACCTCGACGGCCTGTCGAGTCTCTACGAACGAATCCTGATCAAGTTGCTGGGCTGAGACGCCAGCGTGCACAACGCCAGGCTGTCTCGTTTGTTGACGACCCACCCACCCTGTCCCTGTGCCTCATAAAAGCCCTCCTGGCTTTATCATGAGTGCCCTACCTATCTCCGATAGGTCAGGACATCCCTCAGGGCGAGGGAACCCTTCGTTGCTTGCTGTTTAGCCCCTCTCGCAGGGACCTCGGCAGCCCCTCTGTGGCGTCAAGTGAGAGAATCCAAGACTTAGCCCCCCTACATCAAGGAGAGGAAACCGTTCGCTTCACGCATTAGCCCCTCTGCCTCAAGGCGAGGAAACGGTTCGCTTCACGCATTAGCCCCTCTCCCTCAGGGAGAGCAAACCGTTCGCTTCACGCATTAGCCCCTCTGCCTCAGGGAGAGGAAACCGTTCGCTTCACGCGTTAGCCCCTCTGCCTCAGGGAGAGGAAACGGTTCGCTTCACGCATTAGCCCCCTGCCTCAGGGAGAGGAACCGGTTCACTTCACGCATTAGCCCCTCTGCCTCAGGGAGAGGAAACGGTTCGCTTCACGCATTAGCCCCTCTGCCTCAGGGAGAGGAACCGGTTCACTTCACGCATTAGCCCCTCTGCCTCAGGGAGAGGAAACGGTTTGCTTCACGCATTAGCCCCTCTCCCTCAGGGAGAGGGGTTGGGGTGAGGGGATTTTACGGGCACCGGGGGCATCTTTAAGTCGCTCGTCGCGGGCGGTGGCGGCAATGATCGCACACCGCTCTCCACGGCCCGAATGACGTCCTGCTCCATGTCGAGCGCCACCCGTTCGGCCGGCGTGCCCGTAGCCACGCGGCTTGGACGCACGAACAGAATGCTGGTGACCCCGTTTTTGTGGATCAACGTCACGTGCAGGGGACACAGGGCGAGCATCTGCGGGTCGGCATTGCTGACCTGGTTGGCATAGGCGCCGTTGCAGAACACGATGCTGCGGATCTCGTCGAGGTGGTTGCGGTTGTAGTCCTTGCCCCAGCGACTGGCATACAGCTTGAGGTTACGCCCGATGTTCGGTTCGAACAGGACAAAGAAGCTGTTGTTCTCCAGCGAATCGAACACGCGCTTGTAGACTGTCTCGAAATCTCCCCCAACGCGCTTGACATAGACCATGGGCGAGCGCGGCGCAGGCGGCTCTGCTGTCGGCGGCGGGACGGGGGCATCGGCCAATGCCGGCGCCGTGCCCGCGCCGAGCGCAACCGCCAACACGAGTGCCGTCAACACTGATGGCCAGTGACGCATAGTATCTCTCCGTGATGTCTCGATCGGGGGAATGCAATGTTCCAGCATACCCCCGCGCGTCGAGCGTTCACAGCGCGAGTTGCGTGACCGGGCTCACGTCGCGTCGGGAGCGCCGACCGGCCGGCTGCGTTTCCAGGCGACCTCGTCGCGCAGGTATACCGGCAGGGCCTGTTCGGCCGCCACACCCTCGCCTCGTCGCAGCGCCGCCGCCCCCAGCACGGCGATGTCGTGCGCCTGCGGATAGCGCGTGTCCTCGCGCCCGGCCAGCCGCTCGCCTACTGCCTGCACCAGCGCAGCGCCGTGCGCGTACCAGCCGCTGCCCGCCCCGAACCACGACGCCCCCGCGGACGGCACACTGACGGCGTCGGGCGAAACCACGCGCTCCTCGCCGCGCAGGACCATGGTCCGTTCGCCCTGACCGTCCTCGAGCTCATAGGCACCCCAGTACACCTCGTCCATGCGGGCGTCGATCGCCGCCAGGACCCGCTCGTGACCGAGCTCCCGCCAGGCGCCCTGCGCCAGGGCCTGAAGCGTGGACACCGGCGCCACCGGCAGACTCGCTCCGAAGGCCAGCCCCTGGACGACGCCCGTGGCGATGCGCACGCCGGTAAAACCGCCCGGTCCGCGCCCGAACGCCAGGCCGTCAAGGTCGCCCAGAGCGATCCCGGCCTCGGCGAGGAGCTGGTCGATCATCATCAGGATCAGATTGGCGTGCTGGCGCGGGGCGAGCTCGTAACGTGCCCGCACCTCGGTCCCGATCAACAGCGCGGCCGAACAGGCCTCGGTCGCCGTATCGAGGGCCAGTACCCGCATGTCGTCGACGCCACCCACCTCAGCGGCTCACTCCGAGGCGCGCAGGGCCGCGGCCCGGGTTTGGCGCGGCGGCGGCGTCTCGCCCGACTCGAAGAACCGCGACACGTCGGACACGTCCCGCGTGCGCGCCATCGGCGGCAGGCTGGCCAGAAACACCCGGCCATAGGGCTTGCCGAGCAGGCGCGGGTCGCAGATAACCAGCACGCCGCGGTCGTTGACATCCCGAATCAACCGCCCCACGCCCTGCTTGAGCGCGATGACCGCGTTGGGCAGCTGATAATCCATGAAGGGATTGCCGCCGCGCCGGCGCATGGCGTCGATGCGCGCCTGCAGCACAGGGTCGCCCGGCGAGGCGAACGGCAGCTTGTCGATGATCACGCAGGACAGCGCCTCGCCGCGTACGTCCACGCCCTCCCAAAAGCTGCTCGTGCCGAGCAGCACCGCGTTGCCGAGCTTGCGAAATCGCGCGAGCAGCGTATCGCGCGGCGCATCGCCCTGCACCAGCAGCGGATAGTCCAGGGTATCGGCGAGCAGCCCCGCGGCCTCGCGCAGCGCGCGGTGGCTGGTGAACAGCAGAAAGGCCCGGCCGCCGCTGGCCGCGAGCACAGGGCGTGCGGTCTCGACGACCTGCGCGGTGTAGTCGGGGGCGTTCGGCGCCGGCAGGCCGCGCGGCACGAAGAACAGCGCCTGATGGGCAAAATCGAAGGGGCTGTCCCAGCGCCGTGTCGCCGCCTCTTCCAGGCCGAGCGCGCCGGCGAAGTGGCCGAAGTCCTCGCCCACTGCCAGGGTGGCCGACGTGAACACCCAGGCACCAGGCGCGTCCATCATGCGCGAGCGGAAGCGATCGGCGATATCCAGCGGGGTCAGGTGCAGGGTGAACGAACGCTTGTGCGTCTCGAACCAGTGGATGTGCTCGGATTCACCGACGGCCTCGCCTTTCGTCTCGTCGCCTGCATCCTCGGGGAACTGCTGCGCCCGCAGCAGCTCCAGGCGTTCGAGCAGTTCGGCGCCGCGCCGGGCGCAGTTTTCCAAGCCCTTGCCGCGCTGGGCCAGGGGCTCAAGCGCCTCGACCAACGCCTCGAGCGCCCCGTGCAGCGTATCGAAGGCCGCGACGACGTCGCGGCGTGCGAGCGCCTCGCGCCAGGCGGCGCGGCGCGTCTCTGTGCCGAAGGCCAGCCGCGCATCGCGCACCGCCTTTTGCAGGGCATCGCTCAGCGCGGGCAGGGCCGCATCCTCGGCGCATTCGCGCTGGTATTCGGTGGCGGCGTCGCGCGCCAGTTCGAGTATCTGGTTGCCGCTGAGACTGACGCCGAAGAATTGGCCCGCGACCTCGGCAAGCTGATGCGCCTCGTCGACAATGACGCCGTCGGCCTTCGGCAGCAGCTCGCCGAAGCCCTCGTCGCGCAGCGCCATGTCGGCAAACAGCAGGTGGTGGTTGATGACCACGACGTCGGCCTCCTGGGCGGCACGGCGCGCCTTCATCAGGTAGCAGTCCGAGAATGCCGGGCATTCCTGCCCCAGGCAGTTGTCGGCCGTGGAGGTCACACGCGGCCAAATGGCCGAGTCCTCGGCGACATCACTGAGCTCGGCGATGTCGCCGCGCTGCGTGCGCCCCGACCATTCGCGCACACGGCGCAGCTCGTCGACCGCGTTGCGGGTCGGCAGCCGGCCCTCGGATTCGGTCAGCGCCAGGCGATGCAGACACAGATAGTTCGCCCGCCCCTTGAGCAGGGCCGCGGAGACAGGCACACCCAGGGCCTCGCGTACGACGGGCAGGTCCTTGTGGAAGAGCTGGTCCTGCAGGTTCTTGGTACCGGTGGAGATGACCACCTTGCGGCCCGACAGGAGCGCAGGGACGAGGTAGGCGAAGGTCTTGCCGGTGCCCGTGCCGGCCTCGGCGATGAGCGCGGTGCCCCGAGCCAGCGTCTCGGCGACGGCCTCGGCCATGGCCTGCTGCGCCTCGCGCGGGGCGAAGCCCGGCACTTTCGCGGCAAGCGGCCCGTCCGGGCCGAGCGTCCAGGCGAGATCCGAGCTGTCCATCATGGCGCGCGCCTCATGCCCGCCTCGCGTGCCGAGAGCGCGGCCGCGCCGCTCGGATAACGCTCGGTACCAAAATGCTCATGCGAATCGCCATCACTCGTCTTGCCCCGGCACATCCGGCCGACTATACACCATTCGCCCCGCGCGGAGCCGCACCGGCGGCTATCGCGACTGCAGCGAGTCGGCTCGCGCATTGGCCTTGCGCGCGGCCTCGGGATCGCCTTGCTGCTCGGCGCAATAACCGATCAGACGCCAGTTGTCGGCCTGCAGCCGTGTATTGTCGCCGGCCAGGCTGTTGGACTTGGCGGCCATGGAACGCGCCTCGTTGAAACGGCCCTGGCGCAGGCGCAGACGAGCCAGATAATGCCAGAGCACCGGGTTTCGCGGCTCGATGCGCAGCGCCCGCTCCAGCAGCGAGTCGGTCTTCTGCAGCCGGCCGTCGCGCGCCGCACGACTGGCCTCGGCCAACAGACCCCGCACCGCATCGCCCGTCTCCGGGCCCGGTCGCACCACCTCGCCGCGGGCCGGTGTCTGCTCGGCGCCTGCCTGCGGCTGCCCCGACGGCGGCGCCGCTTCGCCCGGGACGCCCGAAGGCGCCGTCGCACAGCCCGAAAAAGCCAAAAGGCCGCACGACAACACGACCGCCGCCAACGACCACCTCGTTCGCCTTTTTCTTTCTGCCGACTGCAAACTGCCCACTGCCAACTTGTTCACCTCACTCCTCACACCTCACACCTCACACCTCACGTCTTATTCTTTCTGCCAACTGCCTACTGCCAACTTTTTTCGTCCGCCGCTTCGCGGCGGGCGGAAAATGTATTTATCCCCTCATCCTATCCTTCCCCCTGAGGGGGAAGGGACCCTTCGGTCATCGATGGTTCGTTTTGTTACCGCTGCAGCGCTCGGCTGCGTCGAAGGGGAAACAAGAGGTACCCCATACAAGCGAGGAGGTTCTTGTTGGCCCTCACGAACTTATTCTTCTTCTCTGCATCCTCCGCGTCTCTGCGTTCCTTTCCAGAGCATCGCTATACCCGCAGTCCTCACCCCTCACTCCTCACGCATGCATTCTTCTTCTCTGCGTCCTCCGCGTCTCTGCGTTCCTTTCCAGAGCATCGCTATAGCCGCAGTCCTCACCCCTAACCCCTCACGCCTTTTCTTTCTGCCAACTGCAAACTGCGTACTGCCAACTCCGGCCGCGCACGCGGCCGGCTCACCTCTTTCTGCCAACTGCCAACTCTGTTCATTTGAACAGTTGTTTAAACCATTCGAAGGTCCGATGCAGCGCGTTACCCGCGCACGGCGCATAGTCGGTCGGCGCCGTGCCCTTGATGAAGGCCAGCGGCAGGGCGTCGGAACAACCCGGGCCGGCGAGCAGTCCGCTGTGCGGATCGATCGAGACCTGCTCGACCCCTTCGACCGGCGTGGGCGTATAGGGCTCCAGAGGCAGGCGCTCCATGAAATCCGTCCAGACCCGCAGGGCCCCCGTCGCGCCGGTCAGGTTGACCGGGCGGTTGTCGTCGGCCCCCAGCCAGACCACCGCCAGGTACTGCTCGGTAAACCCAGCGAACCAGCTGTCGCGCAGGTCGTTGGTCGTGCCGGTCTTGCCGGCCACGCCCACCTGCGGCGGAATCGCGTCCTGCAGCGAGCGGGCCGTACCGATGCGCGGCACATTGCGCAGGGCGCTGTCGAGCACTGCCACCGTCGCCGGATCGAAGGCCTGCGCGACCTGCAGCGGGTAGCGCTGCAGGGGCTGACCCTCGGCGGTGGTCACCTCGCGAATCGCCCGCAGCGGCGTGCGGAAGCCCCCCGCCGCCAGGGTCTGGTACATCTGGCTGATCTCGAATGGCGTCATGGGCGCGGCGCCGAGCAGCAGCGAGGGATAGGGCTTGAGCGGCTGCTCGATGCCCAGGCGGTGCAGCGTGTCCACGACCTTATCCACGCCCACGTCCAGGCCCAGGCGCACCGAAGCCTGGTTGTAGGAATGGGCCAGGGCCGCGTACATGGGCACCTCGCCGTGCGACTCGTGCTCATAGTTGCTCGGCGACCAGACGGTGCCGTTGGGCTGTTTGACGCTCAGCGGCGCATCGTCGAGCTTGGTGAGCAGATTGAAGCGCTTGGGCTCGGCCAACGCCGTGAGGTAGACGGCCGGCTTGACCAGCGATCCGATCGGCCGGGTGGCGTCCAGCGCCCGGTTGAACCCCGGGTACTGCGGCCGGCGGTCCGAGACCAGCGCCAGCACCTCGCCGCTGCTCGGACTGGTGACCACGGCCGCCCCCTGCAGACTGTCGCGGCTCAGGCCGCGGTCGCGCTCCAGGCGAGCCACGTCCCGGCTCACGGCACGCTCCACGTCATGCTGGATGAGCGGGTCCAGCGTGGTGAAAACGCGCAGGCCCTCGGAGCGCAGGTCCTCGTCACGGTAGTCGCGGCGCAGCTGGCGCTCGACCAGGTCCAGGAAGGCCGGGTACCGGGTAATGCCGCTGGTGACTTCGGGCACGACACCCAGCGGCGCCCGCTTGGCCCGGCGCGCCTCGTCCGCATCGATGACGCCCTGTTCGGCCATGATGTCCAACACGCGGTTGCGCCGGGCCAGCGCCCGGCGCGGGTGGTTGCGCGGGTCGTAATAGGACGGACCTCGCACCAAGCCGACCATGAGAGCGATCTGCGGCAGGCGCAGCTCGCCGATGTCGCGATCGAAGTAGAATCGGCTCGCCAGGCCCACCCCGTGGATGGCACGCTGGCCCTCCTGACCCATGTACACCTCATTGAGGTAGGCCTGGAGGATCTCGTCCTTCGAATAGTGCAGCTCCAGGAGCACGGCCATCACCGCCTCATTGGCCTTGCGCCACAGCGAGCGCCGGTTGGTCAGGAAGTAGTTCTTGACCAGCTGCTGGGTGAGCGTGCTGCCGCCCTGCACCACCTTGCCGGCTCGCAGGTCGGCCAGCAGGGCGCGGCCGATGGCTCGAAAGTCCAGCCCGTGGTGCGTGTAGAAATGGCGGTCCTCGACCGCGATCAGCCCCTTGACCATGACCGGCGGCACGTCGGCCAGGCGCACCAGGACCCGATCCTCCATGTGGTGCGCGGGATAGATGCCGCCGATGTAGCGCGGGTCGAGACGCACCAGGCTCAGCGCCTTGGCACCGTCGCCCCGCACGGACTTGATACGCCCCTGGGAAAAAACCACCGAGAGCGCCTGCGAGGGCTCGGGCCCGTCCCAGAAGACAAAATCCCGCGTCACCATATCGACGCGATCGCCGTCGCGGCGGTAGCTGCCCGGTGCCACGGGGTTGGGTCGCTGGTGATAGCCCAGCCCGGTCAGCTCACGTACCAGGCGCCCCGGGGTCAGGGGCCGGCCCGGATAGAGCTCCAGGGGTCGGGCATAGACGCGGGCCGGCAGCGACCAGCGCTTGCCGTCGAACTGGGCCCGCAGGGTGACGTCCAGATATACCGTATACACCGCGGCCGCGACGAACAGGCCGAGCACGGCCCAGCCGGCGTTGCGCCAGGTAAGGTACCGGCGCCAGCCCGAGGCGGCCGGACGCGACCGTCCGCCCTTCTTCCGGCGCCGGCCGCGGTGGGCGCGTTTGACGTTCCTCTTCAGGGGACTCATGCAACAAGCGGGGTCGTGTCTAAGATGACTGCTTACCTTCGGGTGGCGAACCGGATCGGCGCGGCCATCGCGTTCGCCGGTCGGTGCAAACGGTCATTATAACGGCAATGCCCGGCTTGCGCGGCCGCGACTGCGTCACGCCGTTTCAGGGGCGTTGGGCGCGCGGCGCAGGGCGAGCTTGAGCAGCGGCGGCGTGATGAGCGTGGTCACGATGACCATGATCACGACGGCCGAGAACAGCACATCGCCGATGACGCCCAGGCTCTTGCCGATGGACGCGAAGATCAGACCCACCTCCCCGCGCGGCAGCATCCCCACCCCCACCGCCATGCAGGGGGTACGCCGGCTGCAGCCCAGGGCGCTGGCCAGCTTGCCGAGGATGGCCGCGACGATGAGCAGGCTCGAGATGATGACCACGTGCCAGTCCATCAGGCTCTCGAGCTTGACCTGCAGCCCCATGAGCACGAAGAACACGGGCGCGAGGATGGCCTCGATGGGCAGGAACAGGTCCTTGATGGAACGCTCGTGGCTGGCGTGGTGGCCCCAGTAGGTGAAGAATTTGTCGTGCAGCATGAGACCGGCGGCAAAGGCGCCGACGATGGCCGCCAGGCCGACGAGATTGGCCAGCCAGGCCAGGGCCATCAGGAAGAACAGCGAGATGAACAGCTTGGCCTCCTTGACGTCGCCGCGGCGAAACACCCAGATCCCGAAGCGCAGGACGTACGGCCCCAGCAGGAAGATCAGCGCCAGATAGACCAGCACCGACAGCAGGATGTGGGCCAGGTTGGTCAGGTCGATGGCCCCGGTGACGATGACCCCCGAGACTACCGCCAGCAGAATCAGACCGAGCACGTCGTCGATCACCGCCGCGCCGAGGATCACCCGCGCGGCCCGCGAGTTCATCTGATTCAGATCCTGGAGCACCCGCGCCGTGATACCCACGCTGGTCGCACCCAGTGCGGCCGCCAGGAACAGATCGGTCTCGCCCGAGAGCTCGGGCATGAACATGTAGGCGGTGGTGAAGCCGAGCACGAAGGGCGCGGCGACCCCGATGACCGCCACCCGCATCGACTCGCCGCCGACCTGGCGCAGCTCCTGCACACTGCTCTCCAGGCCGACCAGGAACAGCAGGAAGATCACCCCGTAGCGCGAGAAGATATCCAGGGTATGCGCGACCTGCAGCATGTCCTGACCGCGCGGGCCGAGCAGGATCTTCAGTATCTCGGGCCCGTGGACCGGGCCCAGGGTCTGATGCGCCGCCTCGGCCCAGGGCGTGCCGTTGAGCGACAGGCTGACCATGTCGAAAACGGCGGTACCCTCGCGCAGGATCATGACCAGCGGGACCTGAAAGTAATACAGGAGATTGCCGATAACGATTCCGATGATGAGCTCGCCCAGCACCGAAGGCTGGCCGATGCGCCGCGCGGCAAAGCGTCCGAGGATCGCCAGGAACAGGATCCCCATGAAGCCGAGCAGCACCGGGGCGATGGGGTCGTGGTGCATGCTCGCCCCGCCGGGGCCGACCGGCGCCGCGGCGGCCGGAGCGCAGACCAGGGCAAACGCGGCGGGCAGCGACCACAGCCACCCCGGCGGCGGACAGCGGCGGGTGCGAAGGCGGCGGAAACCGGGGTTGAGCCCAGAGTTGAACCCGGATGCGAGCATAGCGTAGCGACTGAATCCTGGAGGCGCCGGCTTTTAATCCGGCACGTTAACTATAATGCAAAACAGATTGATTAATAATGCAAAACACTTGATTAATCGGCTGCCATGGACAATAGTTACCAGGAATCCGGCCGGCCCACAACAACCGATTCGCGCACGCGCCGAGGCCCGCGGGTCAACCGAACAACGAGTACAAGGAGCCCCGATGTGACCGCCCAACGCAACCTGCGCCCCCGCACTGCATCGGACTGGCTGCGCATCGGAGCGCCCGCACTGCTGATGTTCAATCTGATACTTGCCGGCTGCGCCGGGGGCCCGCGCCCTCAACCCACGAACGATCAACACTACCGGGCCACGGTCGTCGACGTCGCCCGCGACATGCTCGGCGTGCCCTATCATTACGGCGGCGAAAGTCCGCGCCAGGGCTTCGACTGCAGCGGCCTGGTGTATTACAGCTATCGCCGTGCGGGTATCGACGTGCCGCGCGTGGCCGGCGCCCAATACAGCCACACGCGCCCGGTCCGCCGCGACCGCCTGCGCCCCGGCGATCTGGTCTTCTTCCGCATCGGTCGGCGCCTGGTCTCCCACGTCGGGATCTACATTGGCCGCGGTCACTTCATCCACGCGCCCTCCAGCGGCAGCCGGGTGTCGATCGCCAATCTCAACGACTCCTACTGGCGACGCCATTACATCCGCGGCGGGCGCTTCCTGGTCCAGGTCTCGTCCAATTGAGTGCCTGGCCCGAGCCCTCCGCCGCCCGCCCGCACCCCTGACGAGCGGCGGCGCCCGTGACGGACGTTTGGATCGGAACCTCCGGCTGGCACTATCCACATTGGCGCGGCAGCTTCTATCCGCGCGAGCTCGTCAAGCGCGACTGGCTCGGCTACTACGCCGGCCAATTCGACTGCGTGGAAATCAATAACAGCTTCTATCGCCTGCCCTCGGTGGAGACCCTGCAGGACTGGGCCGCACAGACGCCCCCGAGCTTCCACTTCACGCTCAAGGCGCCCCGGACCATCACCCACCTGCACAAGCTGAAGAACTGCGAGGCACCGCTGAGCGAGTTCATCGAGCGCGTGGGCGTGCTGGGCGAGCGCTGCGGGCCGCTGCTGTTTCAGCTGCCCCCGCGCTGGCACTGTAACCTCGAGCGCCTGAGCCAGTTTCTCGCGGCGGTGCCCGACGGCCAGCGCTGCACCTTCGAATTCCGCGACCCGAGCTGGCACAACGAGGGCGTCTACGCACTGCTGCGTGAGCACAACGCCGCCTTCTGCATCTATCACCTGGACGGATTCCTCAGCCCGCAGGAGACGACGGCCGACTTCGCCTACGTGCGCCTGCACGGGCCGGGCGGCCCCTACCAGGGCAGCTACCACACACGCACCCTGCGCCGCTGGGCCGGCGATATCCACGGCTGGCGCCGCAAAGGGCTCGCCGTCTACTGCTTCTTCGACAACGACGAGGCGGGCTACGCCGCGCGCAACGCCCGGCGCCTGACCCAGCTGCTCGCCGAGGACGCCTGAGGGACGGGCTCAGCCGGTCTTCTTCAGGCGCTCGATGCCCAGGGCCCGCAGGACATACTTCTCGTAGACGGGCTCGGAGGTACCCTTTTTCATCTTGCGCATGAAGTACTTTTCGAAGGCCACCTTGGCCACGTGCACCCACTTGCCCTTCTTGAACCAGTTGACGTTGCGCGGCGGGATCTGCGGCAGCGCCACGAAGGCCGCGCCGGTATCGCCCATGTCCGCCAAACAGATGGCGTTCCAGGTCGCCCGCGCCTCGGCCGGGCGGCCGGCCAGCTCCTCGCGCAGATTCTCGGCGATGGCCGTCATCATGGACTCGATCATGTAGCCGGTCTTGGGCGCGCCGGTGGGCACCGGCGTGGCCTCCACCGGCGGGATGGCGATGCACACCCCCGCGGAGAAGATGTTGGGATACTTCGGGCTGCGCTGGTGCTCGTCCACCAGGACGAAGCCGCGCGGATTGCACAGCCCCTCGACCGCCGCCACGGCGTCCACCCCCTTGAAGCTCGGCAGCAGCATGGCGTGCTTGAAGGCGAGCTCGTGCTCGCGGCTGACCTCACCGGCCTGATCGTGCTCGGCGACGAACAGCTTGCCCTCCTCGGCCTTGGTCACCTTGGCATTGGTAATCCATTTGATATGCCGCTGGCGCATCTCGTGCTCCATCAGTCCCTTGGAGTCGCCCACCCCGCCCAGGCCCAGGTGCCCGATATATGGCTCGCTGGTGACGAAGGTCATGGGCACGCGATCACGCACCTTGTGCCGGCGCAGCGCCGTGTCGAGGATCATCGCGTACTCGTACGCCGGGCCGAAGCAGCTCGCCCCCTGCACGGCGCCGACCACCACCGGGCCGGGCTCGGCAACCAGGCGCTGGAAGTCCTCGTAAGCCTGCTCGGCGTGATCGACCGTGCAGACGGACTGTGTGAACCCCTCGGGGCCGGTACCCGGGATCTCGTCGAAGGCCAGCTTCGGGCCGGTCGAAATGACCAGATAGTCGTAGGAGACCGTCTCACCGTTGGCCAGGTGCAGCGTGTTGTCGCCCGCGTCGATGCGGTCGACGCGCTGGCCGATGAAGTCGATCTGCTTGCGTGCCAGATACTCGGCGATGGGCAGGGTGATCTCCCCGCGCTTGCGCCAGCCGACGGCAATCCAGGGATTGGAGGGGACGAACTGAAAGTAGTCGGTCGCGTTGACGACCGTGATGCGGTGCGCGCTGCCGAGGGTCTCGCGCAGCTCGTACGCCGCAGGCATACCGCCCAGTCCCGCGCCCAGAATTACGACGTGTGCCATGATTGATGCTCCCGACTGTCACCGCAGTCCGTTAACGAATTTCTGACATATTGTCGCGAGCGTGCCGGGCTTTCCATGACCTGCGTCAATGGGACCGAGGCGCCGCGGTGGGCAGGAGCGCACGCCCGCCGACAGGGCCGGCCGGCTCGTCAGCGTTCGTAGGCCTTGGAGGCGATAAAGACTTCGTAGAGGTCGCTGTCGATCCTGCCCCGGCGACCCTCGTCACCCAGGATGTCCAACGCCTCTTCGGTCGTCAGCCCGCCCTTGTACGGACGGTCGCCCGAGGTCAGCGCGTCGTAGATGTCGGCAATGGTCAGGATGCGGGTCTGGATGGAGATCTCATCGGCCTTCAAGCCCAGCGGATAGCCCGAGCCGTCGAGCTTCTCGTGGTGGGCGTGGGCGATGTGCGGGACCCCGGCCAGCGGCCCGGTCCAGGGAATGAGGCGCAAAAAGGCGAACGAGTGGCTCACGTGGGCCTCGATCTCGCGTCGCTCTTTGGGCGTGAGGCTGCCCCTGGCGAGGGTCAGATCGGAGAACTCGAACTCGGTCAGCAGGGGGTGGTGATTGCCCTCGCGGTCCGGGAACTGATACTGGCTGATCTCGAGCAGCCCGTCGCTGATCCCGCCGCGCGAGATGGTCGGCTCGTTGGCCCGCGACACCACATCCAGGAACCCCTCCAGGCGTTTTGACTCCTCGGCGATTTCGGCCTCCAGGCGCTCGCGCTCGACGCGCAGCGCCTTCGGGCTGAGGTGCTTCTCCTCCTGCAGGGCGAGGAGCTGGCGATAGCGCTCGCGCTCCAGGCACACCAGGGCGTAACGGAAACGCTGCTCGAGCATCGCCATCTCGTGGCCGTAGAGTTTCTTTTCCTTGGTCAGGACGTGCTCGCGCACGCCCACCTTGCCGAAATCGTGCAGCAGCGCCGCGTAGCGCAGCTCCCGGATCTGGTCCCGGTTGAAATTGACGGTCTTGAGCCGCGGCAGGTCCGCCGAGTCCACGGCGCGCGCCAGGCGCTCGGTGAATTCGGCCACCCGGAAGGAGTGACCCGCGGTGATGGGGTCGCGCGCTTCAATGGCGTGCACGGACGCCTTCACGAAGCCCTCGAACAGGTTCTCGATGTCCGCATAGAGCTGGAAATTTTTCAGGGCCACCGCCGTCTGGGCGCAGATGCCGGTCAACACCTGCAGGTCCTCGCTGTTGAAGGCGTGCGAGTCGCTGGGATTGTCGACCTGGAGCAGCCCCAGGACCTCGTTGTCGATAAGGAGCGGTGCGCTCATCACGCTGCGAATCGACAGGGACACAATGGACTCGCGCGCCGCGAAGCGTTCATCGCCCAGCGCATCCAGCGACAGTATCGACTGCTTCTTGCCGACCACCTCGTCGACGATGGTACGCGAGACGGCGATCTGCTCGTCGCGCTCCAGCGAGCCCTCGCGGCCCCGGGCGGCCACCGGCTCGAACTCGCCGGTGTCGCTGTCGTGCAGCATGATGAAGGCGCGCTGAGCGGTCGGGAAGATATCGAAAATGAGCTCCATGATGCGCCCCAACAGCTCCTCCAGGTCGGTCAGCGCTCCCAGGGCGATGCTGACCTGGGTCATGGCCTGCAGGCGCTTGAGGACCTGACCGAGGTCCGCTTCGGCCGGGCTCAGGCGATCGCGAATCTCCATGAGCAGCTGCGAGGCGTCGATGGCCATGCTGACATCCGGCGCACGAACTTCGTCATCGTGCACCCGCACCGAGAGGCCTCGGCGACTGCTGCGAATCGGCGCACGCGAGCCGGGGGCCGTGCCCGATGCCGCCGCGCTGGCGGGCGAGCCCGCAACGGTCGGCGAGTCCACGCCGTCCAGGTGAAACAGCAGGTGGGTCGGGCCGACGCGGATATCGGCCCCGTCACCCAGCGGATAGAGCACGTTGGCGGCGATGCGGTGCCCGCCCAGCAGAGTGCCGTTGGTCGAGCCCAGGTCCTGCAGAACATACTCGCGCCCCCGGCGCAGGATGCGGGCGTGCTGGCGACTGACCTCCGCCTCGGGCAGGCCGAGCACATGAGACGGGTCGCTATAGTCGTCGCTCGTACGGCCGATGTATAGCTCATCGATGACGTCGATCTGCTTGCCGGCATAGACGCCGTCGATCACTTCAAGCCTGGCCATGCTGCACGCTCATGCTGGGGAGCCGCCGGCGCAATCGGGGCTCGGTAGTTGACTGACGGAGGTGTTCAATAATTTGTTGATCTCTATCAAGATACGCTTATCTTGAATTAGAATAATCGGCAATAGAGACCCGGGCAAGGATCCGAACCGGCGGGCCGTCCCCGGGCCATCGGATTCAGGGGTCGCGGACAAGGGTGTCGGAATATACATACTCGTGCCATGCTGTCCGTCAGCGCCCGTGTGCACGCATGGCCCTTTGCCGAACAACGCGCCCCGCTACGGACGCACTATAAGACAAGTAGCCGACACACCGGCGTTTACGCAATACCGGCGGACTAAATTGGTGGATTAGCCCCACCCCGGGGGTGATCTCCGATCGCAGCACAGGAGACCGTACGTGACCAAAGACCGACTCAAGATCCCCAAGAAGCTCAAGGAAGTCACCTTGTGGGTCCATCCCGAGGGGCGGGTCGTCGGGTCGTTGTTTCTGCGCGAGCAAAGCGTCAACCACGCCGGCGAGGAGGAACCCCTGGAGGTACTCAACCAGGCCGAACACTTCATCGTGCTCCAGCGCGACCAGCCCGAAGAGCTGCGCTTCTACAACCGCGCGTCCATCATTCGCCTTGAGTACCCGGGCGACCCGACACCCTGCCAGGCGGGCGGCGACATCGCTCCCCTGCCCTGTCAATTGCACATGATGGACGGCTCACTCATCGGGGGCACCATTTGCGAGCCCCTGCCGCCGGACCATTCGCGCCTGTTCGACTATCTCAACCGGGACTCGGATCGCTTCCTGCGGATGTACGTCGATGAAGCGACCGTCTGCCTGGTCAATAAATCCTATATCATTCAGGTCAGCGCGGCGAAAGGCGAGACGTGGCACTCGGACGACAAATAGCGCGGAGCGTCCCCCGGCACGGATCTTCGACGGACCTTGCTCATGCTTGATCGCTTCAAGGCGAAAAAGGCGGTGGAAACCATCCTCTTCGATACGGACGAGAGCTCGCCCGACGTGAAGGAGGCCGCGGCCACGCTGCGCAGCATCGGGGCCAGCGCCGTTCCACACCTGATTGATGCCCTGCAATACAACCGCAACAGCGCCACCATCGAAAATCTGCTGCTCGCCCTGCTCGAACCCCGCACGGAGTCGCGGTATCTCAAGGCGCTGTCCAGCGAGGATACCTACATCCTGGGCGGTGTCGCACGGGTGCTCGCGCGATCCAAGCGCATCAATCCCAGCCACGTCATGCACTTGTTCAAGCGCCCGGACGTATCCAAGAACGCTATCGTCCATATACTTCGCGCCCACCCTTCGGGTCTGGACGTACAGGGGTTGATCGATCTCATTCCGGACATCGAGACGCAATACCAGCGTGTCTTCTTCAAGCTCATCGAGGATACGGCCCGCGAGTCCGTCATCCCGCGCCTGCCGGCCCTCGCGGCGGACGAGGACCCGGAGGTGCGCCACCTCGCGGCGCGCCTGCTGCGCAAGTTCGACAGCCCCCAGAGCGTGCAGCTGCTGCTCGGTCTACTCGAAGATCCGCATCGCACCGTCCGCTACGCGGCGCTGGAGGGGCTCGGCCATACGCGCCAGGAAATATCGGCCAAGTCCATCGTGCCCCTGCTGCGCGACCCGGACATGACCGTGCAGAACAAGGCCATCGAGACACTGGCCAGGGTGAAGGCGCCGGACACCGTCATGCTCCTCATCGATATCCTGCAGGACCCGTCCGAATACATCCGCCGTGCCGCCGTCGAGGTGCTCAACGAGGTCGGCAACGAACACGCGATCAAGGATCTCATCAGTGCCCTGCGCGACAAGGACTGGTGGGTCAAGGTACGCGCCGCCGACGCGCTGGGGCACATCGGCGGGCCGAAGGTCATGGACGCGATATTCCGCCTCATCAAGGACGAGGATGAATTCCTGCGCCGCACGGCCGTCGAGATCCTCAATCAAACCAAGGACGAACGGGCCTTCCAGTACCTGACCGAGGCGCTGAACGACAGCGACTGGTGGGTGCGCGAGCGCGCGGCCGACGCGCTCGCCGGCATCGGCGACAAGCGAGCCACGCCCGCCCTGGTGCACATGATGAACAACCACCCCGAGGGCGCGCAGGTCGCCATTCGCGCCCTGGCCACTTTGAACGACCCGGCCGCCATCAAACCCATTGTCCGCCAGTTATCGGTCAAGGACGACGGGGTGCGCAAGGAGGCCCTGCAGGCCCTGGCCCAGATCACCGACGCCGCCCACTCCCCGCTCGTGCAAAACGCCATTGCCAAGGCGGTGCGCGTCAGCCACGGCGAGATCAAGAATCTGGCCGACGAGGCGATACAGATGCTGGTCAGACAATACGGCGACCAGGCCGACCAGTCGGGCGAGACAGCGGTCATGGACGAGACCGACGGCAGCAACCAGACCATGATCGATCTGGCCGGCACCCCGGGCACCGAGGGTTCGACCGCCGGCATCAGCCTGGAGCCCGGCACCGTCGTCGGCGATCGCTACAAGCTCCTCAAGCGTATCGGCGAAGGAGCCTTCGGCATCGTGATGCTCGTCGAGGACATCGTCGTCAACGAACAGATTATCCTCAAGTTCCTCAACCCGCGCGTCGCCTCCGACGAGAGCGTGGTGCGCCGCTTCGTGCACGAGCTGCGCTATGCGCGCAAGATCACCCACGAGAACGTCATCCGTATCTATGACTTTTTGACCTTCGACGGTAACTACGCAATCTCAATGGAGTACTTCCCGAGCCATTCCCTGGGCGAGGAAATCCGCAGCGGGCGCTCCAAGAACCTGTCCCGCTCCCTGCACCTGCTGCAAAGCCTGCTCGTGGGACTGGACTTTGCGCATCGGGCGAACGTGGTGCACCGCGACTTGAAGCCGGCCAACATCCTTATCGACAACTCGGACCACCTCAAGATCGTGGACTTCGGGCTGGCCGCCGCGGCGACCTCGTCGGACTCGCGCGTCACCAAGAGCGGTATCCTCGTGGGGACGCCCACTTACATGGCGCCCGAACAGGCCCGCGGCCAGGCCATCGACCAGCGCACCGACATCTACAGCCTCGGCGTGATGATGTACGAGATGTTCACCGGCAAGCCGCCCTACACCGGATCCGATTCGATGGCCATTCTGTTCAAACACGTCGAGGGCAACCCCAAACCGCCGCACGAGCTCAACCCCGAAATCCCGGCCGAGCTCGAGGCCATTATTCTCAAGGCCATGAGCGTGGATCGGGCCGCCCGTTATCAGTCCGTTGACGAGCTCTCGGGCGCGCTGCACCGCCTGGCGGAAAAGGTATAAGCTCGATGCCCCGTATCAATGCATTTTTGGAGTTGGGCCGCAACCAAGGCGCCTCGGACATCCATCTGTCGG
>Ga0209918_1000136_pt1 | contig 55085 bp, 55 predicted proteins | sample SalPonD_shore_MG_FD_185712 | JGI IMG/M metagenome (GOLD analysis project Ga0209918, IMG submission 185712) | Salt pond soil microbial communities from South San Francisco under conditions of wetland restoration - Salt Pond MetaG... | ecosystem: Environmental > Aquatic > Marine > Intertidal zone... | reverse complement strand
GGCGATGCCCGTTCCGCACCCACCATGGGCGGTTAGCTCAGCGGTAGAGCACTGTCTTCACACGGCAGGGGTCGCTGGTTCAAACCCAGCACCGCCCACCAATAAAATCAAGTAGTTACGAAAGAAAGCCCGGGTTTCTGGTCCGGGCTTTTTCTTTGTATGTGCCGTATATGTGCCGGATGAACCAAACCGGCCGCAGCTAAACAGAAAGCAATTGATGGCTTCAAATGCACTCCCGGCCTACGGGGTAATACCCCCATTAGTTAGTCGCTCTCAGAAGTAGAGCCTAGGCAGCCATCGCCGCCTTCATCTTCGGGGTGATGCCACCGAGCCCCATATTGGGGCGTTCGTTGTTGTACGTCCAGAGCCAATGGGTGGCGAATTCCTGAACCTGCTGGAGCGTGTCAAAGATATATCGGCTGAGCCAGTCGTATCGGACCGTGCGGTTGTAGCGTTCCACGTAGGCGTTTTGCTGCGGCTTGCCCGGCTGAATGAAAGCGATCCGGATTTCGTTGTCTTCGGCCCATTTCGCAAGGTGGGCACTGATGTACTCGGGCCCATTGTCACAGCGGATGGCCTGCGGTTTGCCACGCCATTCCATGATCTGGTCCAGAATCCGTGTCACCCGCTCCGAGGGCAGGGAAAAATCCGCCTCAATGCCGAGGCCCTCCCGATTGAAGTCGTCCAGGACGTTGAAAAGCCGGAAGCTACGCCCGTCCGAAAGCTGATCGTGCATGAAATCCATCGACCACACCTCGTTGATCGCCTCGGACACACTGAGTGGCTCCGGCTTCTCCCGCACCAACCGCTTTTTCGGCTTGATCCGGAGGTTCAGCTCCAATTCCCGGTAAATCCGGTACACCCGCTTGTGGTTCCAGCGGAAGCCCTTCACGTTTCGCAGATAAAGGAAACATAGCTTGAAGCCCCAATTCCGGTACGCCGTAGTCAGACGAATCAGCCAATCCGCGATCTCGGCGTTTTCGCTAGACAGGATCGGTTGGTACCGATAGCAGGTCTCGCTGATGCCAAACGGCCGACAAAGCACTCGAATGCTTACCTTCTGACGATCCGCAACCTTCTTGGCCATCTCTCGCCTGAGAGATGGCCTTAGTACTTTCCCTCTAGGGCTTCCTTGCGAATCTCGGCTACCAGACGCTCTTCGGCGTACATCTTCTTCAACCGACGATTCTCCGCCTCCAGCTCCTTCAGGCGGCTCATCATCGAGGCGTCCATACCCCCGTATTTCGCCCGCCACTTGTAGAAACTGGCGCTGCTCATCCCGTGCTCTCGGCAAAGCTCGGGCACCGGCGTGCCGGCCTCCGCCTGCTTCAGAATGCTCAAAATTTGGCTGTCGCTGTACCGTGATTTCTTCATGCAGAATTTCCTCCTGCCGTATTATGAGAAAATTCTACTTCTGAATGCCACTGTTTTTCGGGGGTATTACCATTAGCATTGTGCCGACATTTGCGACTCGAACCTCCGAGTCCAGCCTTGCACAAACATGCACAGTTCTGGGCGATTCAGGCAATTTATTCTTACCCCGGAACAGATACGTCACCTCTGCCCACGAGTTGAGATGGGCAAGATTGTGTACTGGTTGATACTTCATGCAGGCCTAATTGCGAACTTTCCTTCAGCTTTCTGGGTATAGCCGAACCGACCTCTTAGCTCTGTCAGACTAATTAGTTGCTGCTCATGTCGGTATTGGCAGACCGCACAAAGATTGCCTCATCAATCTTTGAAAATGCTTTCCTATACACTTCCTGATCCAGGATAGGCTGGTCTTCCTGGCTGCCTTGTCCCCAAGCAGAAGAAGTGTGGTTCACCGCTACGAAATTCAGCCGAATTCGAGCCCGCTCCTGCTGCACGGGTTCCACGAAAGCGGTCGCTCTCGTTTTTGACGTATAGGTATTTCCGGTGAAGAGCCAATCCTTCTTGCTATCCGACGGGCTATTGGCGGTGATGAGCCCGGTGTCAATATCCGCGGAATCGATGATATATCCGAGATCCTGAAAGACAGAGACAACCGACGCAAAAGCGACTTTCTTGCTGGTTTCAAACTCCTGCGTCTGCATCGCCTGGATTTCCATGGGGGTCATTGTTGGCTTTGGGGCGCTGGCGCACCCCACAAGCCCAGCTAACGTCACTGTCACGAGAAATCCACAGAAGACCTTCTTCATTTCAATCTCTCCCCTCTTTGGCAGAAATACCGTTCTCAAAAGTCACTCGTGCGGCTACGGAAGTCCGATACGACATCATTTTCGTCAAACTTGATAATCAATGTCATCGTGCGCGTCGTTTGCTCAAACCCCGCTGCACTACTGCTGCCACCTGCGAAGATCACCGTCCAATAGTTGTCCTGCGAGCTCGACTGAGCCACGGTGGCATGCCTTTGATAGGACCAAACCTCCTGCCCCGCCGCATCGCGAGTGGTAATGTTTGGCGCCCCGAATGTATCGAGAACTTGTGCTTTTGTGGTGACGCCGGGCTTGATCGTCATCTGCACATTGCCCTGGGTAAGCGGACTATTCCTTTTTGTGACGGGCTTATCCCCCGAAACAGCGCACGAGGTCAGAATCAACAGAAACAAGAGGCTTATAGCTGCCTTCACAATTTTCCCCCTTTCCTTGAGGCTAAGAAATAGTGGGGGTAGATTAAAACAGCAATTCTAACCTTATAGCAACCCCGATTCGCGAAAAATCCATAACCAGGCTATTTGGTGAAGATTGACGCTAATGCCTGATTTCTTGCGTTCCCCCTCAGCCCATCTCCTCCACACAGTCCGGATTATCCGGCGACATCTTGTAAACGTCTCTCGAGACGATGTGGCCGGTGAGCGGCTCAGCGACGTAGGGCTGCAGGAGGGGTTTCAGGGTGTCGGGGTCCTCTACGTTGGGGTCGAGCCAGGTGGCGTAGTCGGACTCGCGCAGGATGGCGGGCATGCGCCGGTGCACGGGACTCACGATTTCCTCGGGCTCGGTGGTGATGATGCCGTAGTTCTCGAACTCGCCCTCCTCGCCCTCGTAACTCGTCCAGATGCCGGCGAAGGCGAACGGCTGGTCGTCCTCGCGGTGGAACCACCAGAATTCCTTACCGCCTTTCTCGCGCACTTTGTCGTTGGGTTCGTAGAAGCCGTCCGCCGGCACCAGGCAACGCTGGTGGCGGAACTGGCTCCGGAACATGGGGCTGGTGTCCATGGTCTCCGAGCGCACGTTGATGGGCGGCTGGCGCTTTTTCTCGCGCATCCATTCGCGGCTCATCCACTTGGGGCGATACCCCCATTTCAGGTCCACGGCCTCCAGGTCGCCGTTCAGGGCGCGGATGACCGGGGCACGTTCGCCGGGGGCGATCTTGTAGCGCGGCCGGCCGAAGTCGAAGGCCAGGTCGAGAATGGTGCGTTGCGGGCTGCGCAGGGTGTAGAGGTTGCACATGGGCGGCTCCTTGCCGGGACCGTTGTATTCATTGTGGCATGGGGACGCTCGGAGAATCCCCTCGCCGCGCCCCCGGCGCGGCGGTCCCCTTTGGAAAAGGGGACGGACGGTTATTCGTTTTCCGCGGCCATGCGAAAACCCCTTTGGGAAAGGGGACGTATGGTCAGCGGAAGTCGCGGGAGCGGTGCAGGAGGCGGCCCAGCAGGCGGCTGTGGTCGTGCAGGCGCTCGGCCACCAGGTGCAACACGCCGTCTTGGCGCTGCAGCTTGCCGGTGACGCCCATGAGGCCGGCCTCGAGCAGGACGCGCCGCTGGGCCTCGGCGAGCCGGGGCCAGACGATGACGTTGAGCTGGCCGGTTTCGTCCTCGATGGTGACGAAGGTGACGCCCTTGGCGTCCCCCGGGCGCTGGCGGATCAGCACCAGCCCGGCGGCTTTCACGCGCTGGCCGTCGGCGCCTTTCGCCAAGTCCTCCGCGGTGCCCGCGCCCAGGCGCGCCAGGCGATCGCGCAACAGCGCCAGCGGGTGACGGCCCAGCGTCAGTCCCAGGCTCGCGTAGTCGGCGACGATGTCCTCGCCTTCCGTGGGCGCGGCGAGCAGCGGGTCGGCCTCGGCGATGCGGGCCTCTTCCAGCAGCGGGGTCGTTTGTTCCACGCCGGCGGCGGCCCAGTTGGCCCGGTGGCGGTGTCCGGCCAGCCCCGAGAACGCGCCCGCCGCCGATAGCGCGCCCAGGTCGCGACGGTCCAGGTGTGCGCGCCGGGCGAGATCGGCCACGTCACGCCAGGGCCGTTGCCCGCGCGCCGCCACCAGGCGCTCCGCGCCCGCTACCGAGAGCCCCCGCGCCATGCGCAGCCCCAGGCGCACCGCCGGCTGGCTTCCGCCGCGCAGCCGGTCCGGGTGGGCGGTCTCCCCCACCCCGGTCTCCAGGGTGCAGTCATACCCGCTGTGGCGTGCATCCACGCCCCGCACGGCCACGCCGTGGCGGCGCGCGTCCTGCACGAGTTGCGACGGGGCATAGAATCCCAGCGGCTGGCTGTTCAGCATGGCGGCCAGGAACGCGGCGGGTTCATGGCGCTTGAGCCAGGCGGAGACATAGACCAGCAGCGCAAAGGAGGCGGCATGACTTTCCGGGAAGCCGTACTCGCCGAAGCCGCGAATCTGGTTGAAGATGCGCCGGGCGAAGTCCTCGGAATAACCGCGCTCGCGCATGCCGGTCTTCAGGCGTTCCTCGAAGGGCTCGAGGCCGCCCTGGCGTTTCCAGGCCGCCATGGCCCGGCGCAGCCGGTCCGCCTCGCCAGGGGAAAACCCTGCCGCCACCACGGCGAGCTGCATCACCTGCTCCTGGAAGATGGGCACGCCCAGGGTGCGCTCCAGCACGCCCCTCACCGCCTCGCTGGGATAGTCCACCGGCTCGCGGCCCATGCGCCGGGCAAGATACGGATGCACCATGTCGCCCTGGATGGGCCCCGGGCGCACCAGCGCGACTTCCACCACCAGGTCGTAATAGCAGGCGGGCTTGAGGCGCGGGAGCATGGCCATCTGGGCGCGGGACTCCACCTGGAACACGCCCACGGTGTCGGCGCGCTGGATCATCCCGTAGACCTTCGGGTCCTCCGGCGGCACGGTGGCCAGGGTCAGCGAGCGCCCCCGGGATTGTTCCAGCAGCGCGAAGCACTTGCGCACGGCGGTGAGCATCCCCAGGCCGAGCACGTCCACCTTGAGCAAGCCCAACGCATCCAGGTCGTCCTTGTCCCACTGGATCACGGTGCGATCCGCCATGGCGGCGTTTTCCACCGGCACCAGCTCGTGCAAGGGCCCGCGGGAGATCACGAAGCCGCCCACGTGCTGTGACAGGTGCCGTGGGAAACCCAGCAGTTGCGACACCAACCGGCCCAGGCGCCGGATCACCGGGTTGGCCGGGTCGAAGCCGGTCTCTTCCAGGCGCGCTTCTTCCACGCCGTCGCCGTCCCACCACTGGAAGGCCTTCGCCAGCCGGTCCACCTGGTCCAGGTCCAGGCCGAGCGCCTTGCCCACGTCACGTACCGCGCTGCGGGTTCGGTAGGTGATCACGGTGGCGGCCAGTGCGGCGCGCTCGCGGCCGTACCTGTCGTAGAGGTACTGAATCACTTCCTCGCGGCGCTCATGCTCGAAGTCCACGTCGATGTCCGGGGGCTCGTCGCGCTCACGCGACACGAAACGCTCGAACAGCACCGACATGCGCGCCGGGTCCACCTCGGTGATGCCAAGACAGAAGCACACCGCGGAGTTGGCCGCCGAGCCGCGGCCCTGGCAAAGGATGCCGCGGCGCCGGGCAAAACCGACGATGTCGTGCACGGTGAGGAAGTAAGGCTCGTAGTTCAGCTCGGCGATCAACTGCAGTTCGTGGGCCACCTGGCGCTGAACTGCCTCCGGCACGCCCGCCGGCCAGCGCCGGCGCGCGCCGCGCCAGGCAAGTCTTGCCAGGTGCGAGGCCGGAGTTTCGCCGCCCGGCACCAGCTCGTCCGGGTACTCGTAGCGCAGCTCGTTAAGGGAAAACGTGCAGCGTTCGGCGATGCGGGTGGTTTCCCGGAGCAATGCTTCCGGGTAGAGCCGCGCCAGGCGCTCGCGGGAGCGCAGGTAACGCTCCACGTTGGAGTCCAGTGCATAGCCGGCCTCGGCCACCGTGGTCCCCAGGCGGATGGCGGTGAGCGTATCCGCCAGGGGCTGGCGCTTCGGCGCGTGCATGCGCACGCCACCGGCGGCTGTGAGTGACAGATCCAGGTGCTCGCCCAGGCCGGCGAGCTCGGCCACGCGCTCCCTGTCCCGGCCGCCGACGCGCAACTCCACCGCGATCCAGGCGCGTCCCGGGAAGCGCTTCGCGATGAAACGTCCCTGGTTTTCTTCCGGCGGCGTCCCCGGCAGCCACAGCACCAGGCAGCCGGGCAGGCCGTTGTCCAGGTCGGCGCGGGTGAGGCGGTACTCGCCCTTGGCGGCGGCGCGCCGGCCGGTGGTGATCAGCGCGCACAGCGCCGCGTAACCGGCCCGGTCCGTGGCCAGGGCCACGAAACGCAGCCCGCACTCGAGCCGGAACTCGCTGCCCACGATGAATTGGATGCCGCGCCCGCGCGCCTCCAGGTGCGCGCGCACCGCGCCGGCCACGGAGCACTCGTCGGTGAGCGCCAGCGCCGCGTAACCCAGCTCGCCGGCGTGGCGCACCAGTTCCTCCGGGTGGGAGGCGCCGCGCAGGAAGCTGAAGTTGGAAACACAGTGCAGCTCGGCGTAGGGGGGAACGTTCATGGCAGGCGCTCACCACCGTTCGTCCTGAACCCGCACCCCGTTCGTCCTGAGCTTGTCGAAGGATGAACGGGAATGCATGGGACACCGATTCCGTGTGGTTCGACAGGCTCACCACGAACGGAATCGGCATGGGTTCGAGCGTGCCGGCTTTCCACAATCGCCCGCGTCCGCGGGCTCCTACGGCCGTGCCAGGGACACATCACCGGCCTCAGGCGAAGATGCCGTGCAGGAACCAGCCCTCCCCGCCGCGGCCCAGGTCCCTGAACACCCAGAGCCGGCGGCCGTCGGCGTGGCGCGCCCGGTAGTAGTCGCGGGCGACGGCGTGGCCGTCCCACCAGCCGCCGACGATGCGCTCGGGCCCGTTCAGGAGCTCGCAGCGAGAAGGCGTCTCGCCGCGGCCCAGGGGACGCGGTTCCGGCAACAGCCACAGGGGCCGGGAGCAGGCCGGCAACGGCCCGGGCCGGCCCGCCGCTGGCGCCGTGCGGTGCCAGGCCCGCTCCGGGCGATGGTCCGCCGCCGGCTCCAGGCCGTACACCGCCTCCGACCCCAGCCGCGCGGCGAGGCGCTGGAGCAATTCATCCAGTTCCGATGAGTCCCCCGCCTCGCGCTCCAGCAGGTCCCCCGGCGCGGCCCGCCAGGGGCGCGTCTCGCCGGTGCGCAGGCTCACCGACAGCACCGGCGCGGGGAAAGACACCGATTCCAGGCGGTGCGCCAGCAGGGGGACGAGCTCCCCGGCGCGCCGGGCCGGACGGCGCAGGGCGAGCACGACGCGCGTAGGCGCTCCCTCGCGGTGGTGGAGCGCACATTCCAGCGCCTGGATGCCGGTATCCCGGCCCGTCAGGAAGGCCTCCAGCTCCGCCAACAGGCGCTTAAGCGCCGGCATCAGGCCCTCGCGGCGGCTGGTTTCCATGGGCAACTCCAGGGTGGCGCGGAAGCGGGACGACGGCTCGAAGGGGGCGCGGGGATCAGGCAACCTGCCCAGGGCCCGGTCCAAAAGCGCCGGCCAATGCCTGCCCAGGCGCCGGGCCAGGCCGTCGCGGGGCAAGCGCAATACCTGCGCCAGGCGGCGCGCCCCGAAACCCTCCAGCTTCGCCACCGCCGCCTCCGGCCAGCCCAGGGCGGCCACCGGCAGCGCCCCCAGCCGCCCGGGCAACGCGGCCACGTCCAGCACCGGTTCGCCGCCGCCGGCCCGGGCCAGCCATTCCGCCGCCAGCGGCGTGGGCGCCACGCCCAGGCGATGGCCATAGCCCAGCCCGCACAAGCCTTCCGACACGGCTTCCCGCAAGCCGTCCACGCCACCGAACAGGTGCAGGCTGCCGCGCACCTCCAGCAACAGGCCGCCCGCGCAAAACGCCACCACCGGGGTAAAGCGTCGCGCCCACCCGGCCAGGCGTTCGAGCGCCGCCCGCTCCCGGCGTTCGCTGCGCTCCAGCACCCGCAAACCCGGCGCCAGGGCCCGGGCCGCCGAGGCCTTCAGACCGAGGCGGATGCCGTAACGCGCCGCCACGTCGTTGAGCCCGGCCACCGTCTGCCTGCCGTCCTCGCCTTCCACCGCCGTCAGCGGCGTTTGGCAGGCACCGGCCAGGGCTTCCAGGGCCAGGTTGGGAAGGTGCACGCACAGCCACAGCCGGGCGGGCGCCGGCGCCGGCCGGGGCGCCGATGACGCGGCCACCGGGCCGGGACGCCGGGGTGGGGGAAGCGGCAGCGGCCGGGAAATGGCGGCCATGAACTCAACCTCGATAATTTCTCAGGAAAACGTCTCAAGCCACTGTTAGCAAATGACTTCCTTACGACTCCATTGGCACCGTCACCACGCCGCCCCGACCGCCGCGGGCCTTGAGCACCCGCACCGACACACCCCCGGGCGCCGGTTCCAGCAACACCCTGAGCGGGGCCGGCGACGGTCGCCGCGCGGCCCCCGCCGGGCGCAACAACACCGCCAGGGCATCGCCGCCACCGGCGGCGAGCTGCAGTCGGCGGAGCTGGCGCATGGGAGCGCGATCCAGCCACAGCAGCACCACGCCGCAGGCCCCGGTCTCCAGCGCCTGTTCCGCGGCCCAGACCGCGCGGGCGGCCTCCCCCACCTCCACGCAGAACAGCCGGGCCGGGTCCAGTCCGCGCGCCGCCAGTGCCGGGGCGTAGGGCGGATGCGGCGCGCCGATGAAGGCCACCGGGCGCCCCGCCAGGACGGGCCCGGCCAGCGCCGGCATCAGCAGGCCCAGTTCACCGGAGCCCCGCCGCGCGCCGAGCAGCTCGATCAACGCGCCCAGGGGCCAGCCGCCGCCGGGGAGCAATGCGTCCAGCGCCGCGTGCCCGGTGGGCGCCACCGCCCGGCCGCGCTCGCGGGCCGGGCGTCCCGCGCGCCACAGGCGCGGATCCTCAAGCAGCTCGTCGAACGCGGATGCCACGGAATACCGTCCCGCCGCGGCGCCGGACGGGGGCACCACGGAATACTGTATGGATTTACAGTATTAGTAGGACGAACGGCCGGGGTTGTCAAGACGGCATCGCCCCGGGGCCGTGAAACTGAGAGTTGCCTCACCCACGGCGCGCGAAGCCCGGACTAAACTCGGATTACCGTTGGCATGAAGCCCAGGGGCGGGGTCCACGGGTACCCCCGACGAGGCGGTATCGCGGGGCCCGGAACCCGGGCCATGCATTTATTTCGAGAGGGAGGAAACGACATGCACTACCGGAAACTCGCCTTCACGTCGGCCGTGGCCGCCGCGATGGCGCTCACGGCCGGCGCCGCCAGCGCCAGCCATTCATGGAACGGCTATCACTGGGCGCGCACGTCCAACCCGTTCACCCTGAAGGTGGTGGACAGCGTGACGCCCACGTGGGACAGCACCTTCCAGGACGCGTTGAGCCACTGGGGCCAGTCCACGATCCTGGACTTCAACGTCGCCGCCTCCGACGACTCCGGGAAGACGCGCCGGCGCTGCCCGATGGTCACCGGCCAGATGCGCGTGTGCAATAACACCTACGGGCGCAACGGCTGGCTGGGCCTGGCCACCATCGGCCTGGACAACCAGGGCCACATCGACCAGGGCACGGCGCAGATGAACGACAGCTACTCCGAGTACTGGACGCAGGAGGAGATGAATCACGTCATGTGCCAGGAGACCGGTCACGTTTTCGGACTCGCCCACACCAGCGAGGATGGCTCTTCCCAGAACACGTGCATGGACTACTCCACGTCCAGCACCAGCCAGTGGCCGAACCAGCACGACTACGACGAGCTGCAGACCATCTACAGCCACACGGACTCGTACAACAGCTACGACGACTCCACCGGCGGTGGTGGTGGCGGCGGCGGTGGGGGCGGCAAGCCCTGCAACGCGCCTCCGGGCAAGGGCTGCAACAAGTTCGGCGCCCGCTCCCCGACGCCGCTGGGCCTGCTGGTGCACGCCACCGACCGCTACCAGATCTGGGTGGCCAATCGCCCGGACGGTGGACTGTGGGTGAGCCACGTGCTGCTCGCGCCGGCGAACGGCAACGCGCACTGACCCCGAAGGAAGATTACTGCCAGCAGAAGAAGCCGCCGTGGGTCTCCCACGGCGGCTTTTTTCATCGCGTGGATGGGCACCGGCCGGCGCGGGGGCCGGCCGCTGCCGTCGCCGGGCGCCTGCCGCAGAAGCGCCCCGACGGGCGCGATTCAACGGCCTCGACGCAGTTACGCCCATCGCTCGCTTCCGCGAGCTCCTACAAGCGGCCGGGCTACATGCCGAACCGGCCGAAGGAGCGCCCGGACGGGCGCGATCCAGTGGCCCCGACGGACGCCCGCATTCATCGCTCGCATCCGCGAGCTCCTACGTGCCCAGCAACAAACCGATGGCCAGCAACAGGTTGGTGCCCAGCACCAGGGCCACGTTGAAGCCCAGGAACGGCGTGAGCCGGGGGATGTCCTTGGCGAAACGCATGGCGCCGTAGGCCACGTAGGCCGCCAGCGGCAGCGTCAGCAACCCGAGCGCCGCGTGCAGGGGCAACAGCCCGGCCGGGATCCCCGCGATGATCGGCAGGAAGGCCGCAAATACCATGGCCGCGAACACCCGGCTGGCGCCGCGCCGGCCGACCATGATGGGCAGGTGGCGGCGCCCCGCCTCCCGGTCCGGCTCGGTGTCCGGGAACTGGTTGATCAACAGCAATCCGCTGACCAGGAACAACGGGGTGAGCGAGGCCAGCGCCGCCGTGGCCGAGTAGTGACCCGCCAGCACGTAGGCCGCGCCCATCACCATCAGCGGGCCGAAGCCCAGGCCCGGGGCGAACAGGCACGCCAGCGGCCGGCGCGTAATCCACGGGCTGTATCCCGCCACCACCACCAGGCCGAGCAGCCCCACCGGCAGCAGGCCGATGCCCGCCCGGGCCAGCAGGTAGAGCCCGATGACGCCGGTGAGCGCCAGCGCCACCACGCCCGCCACCAGAGTGTGCGTGGCGATCGCCGGGTGCGCCGGCAAGGTGCCGCTACCGCCGCTGAACGGCGTCCTGGCGGTGTTCAGGTCCAGTCCGCTCTGGAAATCGTGGTACTCGTTCAGCATGTTGACGCTGATGTGCGCCAGCAGCGCTCCGGCGAGTATCAACCCGGCATCCATCGCGCCGATGGGCATTGGGGCGGTCACCGACGCGGCGGCGTAACCGAGAAAAACGCACACGGGCGTGAGCAACAGGAAGTTGGGACGCATGGTCCCGACCAGCTTGACCGCGTTCATGGCGTCTGCCTTGGGGGAATGCCGAAATGCTAGAGCAGAAATGCTTCCGGAAACAGCGCGCCGGCCACTCGGGCCGGCGCGCGTCGCTCGCGGGGTCCGGTCAGGGTCGTCGCTCGACGGGGTCGGCACTCCCCCATCCCGCCGCCCGTGCCAGGGCGCGAACGCCCGCGTAGCCGGCCGCGGAAATGACCAATACCGTGAGCGAGCCCAGCACCAGTCCCGTGACGAAGGTTCCGGATGGCGCGCCATTTTCCCAGAGCGCGACGCCCACCGCGGCAAGCAGGCCGGGCACCGCCAGCCTCCAGCCGCGGCGGGCCACCCAGATGCCGAGCAGCGCCAGCAACAGCAGGTGGTCCAGGCCGGTGAAGGGGTGAGCCAGCCCGGCAACCAGGTCGTGCCCCGGGAAACCCGGGTGGGCCATCGCCGGCAGACTGACCAGGGAAAGGGCCGCACCCGTCACGAACAATCTTGCAGTCTTCATTTCGAGCCTCCTCGAAGCATTCAAACGGCGCGTACCCTGACCAGCTCCTCGCCATCCTTCCCCAGCACGTGCACGGCGCAGGCGATGCAGGGGTCAAAGCTGTGGATGGTGCGCAGGATTTCCACCGGCTGCTGGCCGTCGTACAGCGAGTGTCCTTTCAGCGCGGCCTCGTAGGGGCCGTCGTTGCCCTGAGCATCACGCGGTCCGGCGTTCCAGGTGCTGGGCACCACTGCCTGGTAGTTCTCGATCTTGCCGTCGTTGATCACCACCCAGTGGGCCAGCGCGCCGCGCGGCGCCTCCGTATAGCCCACGCCCTGCGACCGCTTCGGCCAGGTGGACGGCTCCCACAGGTCACTGTTGAAGGTCTTCACGTCGCCGGCCTTGATGTTGGCCATCAGGTTGTCGTACCAGACCGACATCTGGTCGGCGAAGATCTTGGTCTCCAGCGTGCGCGCCGCGGTGCGGCCCATGGTGGAGAACATAGCCTCCACGGGAAGCTCGAGCTGGCCCAGCGCCTTCGACGCCAGTTCCCGGGTGGGTTCGTGGCCACTGGCGTAGAGCATCAGCACGCGGGCCAGGGGGCCCACCTCCATGGCATGACCGCGCCAGCGCGGCGATTTCAGCCAGGAGTAGGAGGCGCTGGTATCAAGGTGCTCGTAGGGCGGCTTCGGCCCGGTGTAGTCGAGCTTCGTTTCTCCCTTGTAGGGATGCAGGCCCTCGTCCTTGCCGCCCTCGTAGTCGTACCAGGAGTGCGCCACGTATTCCTTGATCTGATCGCCGTCCTCCAGGTCTACCTCCTGCACGCGGCTCAGGTCGCGGTTGAGGATAGCGCCGCGCGGCACCAGCAGCTTCGCAATGTCGTCGGTGCCATCGGAGGGGAAGTCGCCGTAGGTCATGAAATTGCCCGTGCCCTCCCCGTAACCGGTCTTGAACCAGTCCTTGTAGAACGAGGCGATGGCCAGGGTGTCCGGAACGTAAACCTGGTCCACGAAATCCTTCATCTGCTGGATGATGTTGCCGACCTTGGACAGGCCCACCAGGTTCACCGCGGTGGTGCCGGTGCCCGCGCCGCCGTGCACGCTGATGCCCACCGGCGAGCCACCCACCACGAAATTGGGGTGCGGGTTCTTGCCGCCGAAGATGGTGTGCAGCTTGGCCACCTCGCGCTGCCATTCCAGGGCGTCCAGGTAATGCGCCACCGCCATCAGGTTGGCCTCCGGCGGCAGCTTGTAGGCCGGGTGGCCCCAGTAGGCGTTGGCGAAAATGCCCAGTTGCCCGGACTCCACCAGCCCCTTGACCTTATTCTGCACGTCGGCGAAATAGCCGGGCGAGGACCTGGGGTAGTTGGAGATGGACTGCGCCAGCTCCGCGGTGGCCTTGGGATCGGCGCTCAATGCCGAAACCACGTCCACCCAGTCCAGCGCGTGCAGGTGATAGAAGTGCATCACGTGGTCGTGTATGAACTGCGCGCCGATCATCAGGTTGCGGATCAGCTGCGCATTGGGCGGGATCGGGTAGGAGAGCGCGTTTTCCACGGCACGTACCGAGGCGATGCCGTGCACCAGCGTGCATACACCGCAGATGCGCTGGGCGAAGGCCCAGGCGTCGCGTGGATCGCGCCCGCGCAGGATGATCTCGATGCCGCGCACCATGGTCCCGGAGCTGGAGGCGCTGGATATCACGCCGTCCTGGGTTTCCGCCTCGATACGCAGGTGCCCCTCGATGCGGGTGATGGGATCGACAACAACGGTTTCGGTAGCCATGTGTTACTCCTCGGCCAGGTTTTCCGCCACCAGCTCCAGAAGGCTCTGAGGCGTCTTGTCCCAATCGAAATGCTCCCGGGCGTCGTCGAAGTTGAAACGGCACCCGGTACACGTGGTCAGCAGGCGTTCCGCGCCGGTGGCATCCACCTCGCGCATCTTTTCCTGCACGGCGCGATAGTGCAGAGGCCTGGCGCGCTCCAGCAGCATTACGCCCCCGCCGCCGGTGCAGCAAAGGCCGAAGCCCTCGTGGCTGGTCATTTCCCTGAGATCCACGCCCATCGCGTCCATGAGCTTGCGCGGCGCCTCCATAACGCCACCCTTGCGAACCACCTGGCAGGGATCGTGGAAAGTCGTAGACCCTCCGTTGGTTTTATTCAACTTCAACTTGCCCTCGGCCAGCTTCTCGGCAAGGTACTCCGCGATATGAAGCACCCGGAACGGCAGCTTCTTGCCATACAGCTCAGCCGCTTCCCAGCGCAGCGCGGTATAGGCATGACCGCACTCCGGAACGATCACCACCTTCGCGCCGCAGGCGACGGCCTGGTCGATCAGCCGTCTGCTGATGCTGCGCTGCCACTCGCGGCTGCCGGCATAGTAGGCGTCGTTGTCCACCAGCAGGGATTCCGTCCGGAACGTGCAGCTTTCCCCCAGGTGGTGCATCACTTGCGCGAGCGCTGCCACCTGTTTCGGGTAACGGTCCAGGTCCAGGCTGAACACGCACAGCATGACGTTGACGGAGTCGTGGTTCAGCGGTATCGGCACGTTGTGCTCCCGGCCGATGGCTTCCAGCTTCTCCCGGTAGCCCGGCTCGGACGGACCCGGAGTACCGGTCCGTTGCTCGTGCTCGGCGCGGTCGTACAATTCCTTTGGCGCCAGTCCCGCCTCGAACATGGCGCGGCGTCCTTCCTCGATCAGCGCCGCCACGTCGATGCCCATGGGGCAGATCAGGCTGCAGCGCCCGCACAGGGTGCAGCTGTCGTAGAGCAGCTCCTGCCACTCCTCCAGCTCCTCCGCGGTGACCCTGCGCTTCAGGCCGAACCAGCGGAAGAACGGCGCCAGCGGTCCCGCCTCGCGCTTGTAGGCCTGCTTGAGCGGTTCCACCTTGAGGATCGGCGTGTACTTCGGGTCCTCGGTGGCGTGGTAGAAGTGACAGGAGTCCGCGCAGATGCCGCAATGGATGCAGGACTCCACCCGGAAGGCGTTCAGTGCCCCGAAGCTCTTCGCGAACGAGCGCATCGCGCCGTCCACGTTGACTTCACGCTTCGTGGCGGAGCCGGGGTTTGCATGTTCGCGGTTCATGACGCGGCCCCCTTGCGACTCAGCAAATAGCCGTTGATAGCCCGGGACGGGAAAATGAAGAAGGCGTGCATCAGCTTGCCGAACGGGAACCAGACCAGGAGCAGCTCGACGCTGAGCAGGTGCCAGGCCTGGAGCGTCTCGTACGAAGCGCCGATGTGCCCGGTGGTCATGAGCCCGGTGACGATCACCAGGGCGGTGGCGAACCAGCTGAAGTAATCATCGAAGTTGGACAGGCGCCTCAGCACCCTGTTGGTGACTCGGCGCACGAGCACCGCGATGAACAGTGTCAGGGTGAGCACCGCGATCAGGTGGATCCAGGTGCTGGGCATGGCAGGCCAGGAAACGCCGAATAGGCCCTTGAAAAAGGCGACGTGCGGCGCGAAGAACAGGATGACGATGAACAGCCCGATGTGATAGCTGTAGCCGAGCAATTCACCGTAGCCGGTGCGGCCAATGAACTCCCTGTGGGGCCAGGACCGGGTACCCGTGGCGAGCGCACCACCCATCATGGCCCGCAGCCAGCCCTGGCGCGGCTCGCTTTTCGGCCGCCAGTAGTTGAGCAGTGCGATGCCGACCAGCCGCCACAGCACCCCCAGCACGAACACGGCCAGGGCGAAATTCATCCCCGGGCCGCGCGCGAAGTCCAGCAGGGTCATGACCGTTCCTCCCTGTCCGTTTCATGCAGGCGCGACTTGCGCTTCATCCGTGAGGCCACCGCGGCCCCCGCACCGAGCAAGACGCCCGCGCCGGCCGCCGCGGCGATTTTCTCGGCGCTGGTGTAGGTGCCCGCGGCGAGCGGCTTGTAGAAGCTGCCCTTGTCCCAGAAACCGGGCTCGGAGCAGCCCAGGCAACCATGGCCGGACTCGATGGGGAAGCTGGTGCCGTCGTTCCACTTCACCGTGGCGCAGGCGTTGTAGGTGGTCGGCCCCTTGCAGCCCAGCTCGTAGAGGCACCAGCCGTTGCGCGCGCCCTCGTCGTCGAAGCTCTTGGCGAACTTGCCCTGGTCGAAGAATGGGCGCCGGTAGCAGCGGTCGTGGATGGTGTTGCCGAAAAACGCCAGCGGCCGGCCATGCTCGTCCAGGTCGGGGACCTTGCCGAGGGAGACGTAGTGCACCAGGGTGCTGGTGATCACCTCCGGGATCGGCGGGCAACCGGGCACGTTGACCACCGGCTTGTCGGTCACCAGCTCGGAGATCGGCACGGCGCCGGTGGGATTCGGGTGCGCGTAGGGAATGCCGCCAAATGACGCGCAGGTACCGACACACACCACTGCGGCCGCGCCCTCCACCACCTCCATCAGGGTCTGGTGCGCGGTCTTGCCGGCTGCCGTGTTGTAAACACCGCCGTCGGCCATGGGCACGGAACCGTCGATGATTACCAGGTACTCGCCCCAGTTGTCCTTCATGGCCTTCTCGCGGGCGGCCTCCGCGTGGCTGCCCGCCGCGGCCATCAGGGTATCGTCGTAGTCCAGGGAAATGACATTGAACAGGAGATTCTCGGCCGTGGGCGAGAAGGAACGCGTGAACGACTCCAGGCACCCGGTGCACTCCTGGAACGACAGATAGATCACCGAGGGGCGCTTGGCCTTGCGCAACTGCTGGGCCATCACCCGCCCAACGCTTGGCGGCAACGCCAGCATGGACGCGGTGACCATGCAGAACTTGAGGAAGCTGCGCCGGCTGACGCCACTGGCGTCGAGCGCCTCGCCGATGGTCCGATGGGTATGCTGGTCCGTCATGGGCTGTTTCCTCCCGTGGTGGCGTGGCCCGCGCGTAGCCTTTGTTCCAGTCGGCGAACCCCCGCCCGAATGTCCTCGTCCTCCGGCCTCAAGAGCTCGGGCACGAAGGCGATCTCGATGAACTCCGCGACCGTTGCCCCGGCCGGGTCCTTGTGCTCCACCCACCACACGCCCGGGTACGCCGTTTCCCGGCATCTGGTGGGTCCGCCGAGGTTCAGCGTGACGTCCACCTCGCCTTCGCCCAGGGCATTCTTCAAATCGTCGTGCTCGCCTGGCGCCATGGGCAGGCTGCGCAAATCGATCTGCCCGCCTTCCCCGAATGCCGACAGGTTCTCGAGCAGCGCAAGAATTTCATGCAGGACGGCCGTCAACCCGCCACCCAGCACGTAATCCTTTGGCGGTGCCCGGTTTTCGACCACCCGAATTGGAATGCCCACCTTTGCGTTCATGTCCTGGTCTCCTCGAGCAACGCCCGGATTTGTTCACACGCCGAATCAATGGCAGCGGATACCGTCCCGGTGGGCGTCTCGCTCCAATCAATGCGCTCGGGCTGGATGGCAACCAGCGTGCGTCTCCCCGGCAACCGGCCCCGAAGAGCACACATGCGCAACAGGTCGCCCAGGTTCAGGTCGTGGACGCTGCGCTGCGCGGCCCCGGAAAGGAATTCGTCCATGTCCCGGTCGTGAAGCAGCCGCACCGCGCCCGGCTCGGCACTGAAATCACAGGCATCCACCACCACCAGCAGGGAGGCGGACTCCACGAGATCCAGCAGGGTGAAGTTGAGAGTGCCGCCATCCAGCAGCCGGACGTGGTTCGGAAGCGGGAGGCCGGCGTCCAATCGCCGTATGACGTGCACCCCGGCACCATCGTCCCCGAGCAACAGGTTGCCCAGTCCGAGGACGATTGCCGTCGCCGTGCGCTCGTCCCGATCGTGCCGGGCTTCCAGCCCTGGGGCCGCGGCCCTCGCCGCCGGAGTTTGCTGCGCCATCGCACGGCCTCCCGCCACCAATTCCCAGATGCTCGCAGTGAATCATCGGCCCAGGCCATCCGCATTGACCGAAATCAATCCGGCCACATGTCCGGTACCTCTTCCGGCGCCATTGACGTAAATCAATGCGCCCCTCCCCACCCGGGTCGAGACTGCGCCCATTGGCAGCATATTAGCGGGAGCGAATCGGCGTGCACGAACTCGCCGTGTGCCAGGAATTACTCCGGCAGGTATCCGAGGTGGCGGACCGTCGTGGCGCCACCAGGGTGCTTCGAATCACCGTGCGCATGGGTCCGCTCTCGGGTGTTGAACCAGGCCTCTTGAAGCGGGCGTTCACCATCGCCCGCGCGGGCGGCATCGCCGACCGGGCCAGGCTCGACATAGAGACCGAGCCCGTGCGCATCCGCTGCGGCATCTGTGGCGAGGAATCCGAAACCGCCCCGAACCGGCTGCGCTGCCCGGACTGCCGTTCGGGCCCGGTGAGCCTGGTGAGCGGCGACGCGTTGGTCCTGGCCCGCGTCGCCATGGAACGTCCCGGTGCGGCCGACGGCCACGCGATCGACGGAGAGGAAGCGCGCTATGTGTGAAGACTGTGGATGTGGCCTCACCGGCCACGAACACGACACCGAGTCCGTGCAGGTCATGCGCGGTCTCATGGAAGACAACGACCGTCTGGCGCAACACAACCGGGAGCATTTTGATGCTCACGGCGCGCTGGTGGTCAACCTGATGTCCTCCCCCGGCGCCGGCAAGACCCGGCTCCTGGAAGCCACCGTGGACGCCATGGCCGACTGGCTGTCCATCGCGGTGATCGAGGGCGACCTGGAAACCGAGAACGACGCCGCGCGGCTGCGCGCCAAGGGCGTCCCGGCCCACCAGATCACCACTGGCAGTGCCTGCCACCTGGATGCGGCCATGGTGCATGAGGCCCTGCACCACATGGACCTGGACGGCATCGACCTGGTGTTCATCGAGAACGTGGGCAACCTGGTGTGCCCGGCCAGCTTCGACCTGGGCCAGCATCTCAACGCCGTGCTGCTTTCGATCGCCGAAGGTGACGACAAGCCGGCCAAGTACCCGGTGATGTTCCGCGCCGCGGACCTGGTGGTACTGAGCAAGTGCGACCTGCTGCACGCGATCCCGGATTTCGATCCGGACCGGGCGCGGCACGCACTGGCGGACCTGGGCCTGGCCGTTCCGGTCATCGAGACCGCGGCGGGCCGGGCAACGGCGCTGGAGCCCTGGCTGGCCTGGCTGGACCACGCGCTGGACACCCACCGCGCCCGCCTGGGCCTGCACCCGGTAAGCGTCAGGAACGAGCCGGCGGCGGCCGGGGCCTGAGCCATGTGTCTCGCGGTCCCGGTCAGGGTGATGCAGGTCCTGGAAGGCGACCAGGCGCTGGTGGACATCGGTGGCGTACAGAGCCGTGTTTCCACGGCACTGATCGAAAGCGTTGCCGAAGGCGACTACGTCATCGTCCACGTGGGTCACGCCATCGCGCGCCTGGACGTGGAGGAAGCCGAACGCACCCTGGCACTGTTCCAGGAGATCGCGGATCACCTGGAAGGTGAGGCCCGTGCGCTGGGTCAGTGAGTTCCGTGACGGGCGCACCGGCAGGGCGCTGGCGGCGGCCATCGCCAACGAGGTGGATCCCGCCCGCGAATACCACCTGATGGAATTCTGCGGGGGGCATACCCACGCGGTGTTCCGCCATGGCCTGCCCGATCTTTTCCCGGGCAACGTGCACCTGGTCCACGGGCCCGGCTGCCCGGTGTGCGTACTGGCGGTGAGCCGGCTGGACCAGGCCATCGAGCTGGCCACGAATCACGACGTGATCCTGGCCAGCTACGGCGACATGCTGCGGGTGCCCGGCTCACGCAAGCGCAGCCTGCTCAAGGCCCGCTCCCGCGGGGCGGACGTGCGCATCATCCAGTCCACGGCGGAGGCGGTGAGCCTCGCCGAGCAGAACCCGGACCGGAAAGTGGTGCTGTTCGCCATCGGCTTCGAGACCACCACGCCGCCCACGGCCCTGGCCATCCGGCGCGCGGCGGAGCTTGAACTCGACAACTTCTCGGTGCTGTGTAACCACGTGCTCACGCCGTCGGCGATCCTGAGCATCCTGGACTCGCCGGAAGTCCGCGAACTGGGCCGCGTGCGCGTGGACGGCTTCATCGGTCCCTCCCACGTGAGCACCATCATCGGCAGCCGGCCCTACGAATATTTCGCCGAGGAATATGAAAAGCCGGTGGTGATCGCCGGCTTCGAGCCGCTGGACGTACTGGCCGCGGTGCGCATGTTGATTCGCCAGCTCAACGAGGGCCGCGCGGAGGTGGAGAACCAGTTCACCCGCGGCGTCACCCGCGACGGCAACGTGCGAGCGCAGCGCCTGGTGGCGGACGTGTTCGAGTTGCGCCCGGAATTCGAGTGGCGCGGCCTGGGCAACGTGCACTACAGCGGCCTGCGCATCAAGTCGGAATACGCGCGCTTCGACGCCGAGCGCCGGTTCGACGTGCCGGCAAGACCGGTGCGCGAGAACCAGGCCTGCCAGTGCCCGTCCATCATTCGCGGTGTGAAGAAACCCACGGACTGCCCGATCTTCGGGACCGTGTGCACGCCCCACAATCCCATCGGCTCGTGCATGGTCTCCTCGGAAGGCGCCTGCGCGGCCTATTTCCGCTACCGCTACCGGCGAGCCGCCTCGGCGTAACCCCGCATCATGCGCATCCTGCTGCTCACACACGCCTTCAACAGCCTGGCTCAACGCCTGCACGTGGAGCTCACGGGCAAAGGCCACGAGCTCGCCGTGGAGCTGGACATCAACGACCGGGTCACCGCCGAGGCCGTGGGTCTTTTCCGGCCGCACCTGGTGATTGCCCCGTTCCTGAAACGCCGCATCCAGGAGCAGGTCTGGCGCGCGGTGCCCTGCATGATCCTGCACCCGGGACCGCCGGGAGACGGCGGTCCGTCCGCGCTGGACTGGGCGATCCTGAACGATGAGTCCGAATGGGGCGTCACCGTGCTGCAGGCGGTGGCCGAGCTGGACGCGGGACCGGTGTGGGCATGGCGCGCCTTCCCCATGCGCTCCGCCGCCAAGTCGAGCCTGTATCGCTTCGAGATCACCGAGGCGGCGGTGGCCGCGGTGCTGGAGGCGGTGGAATGCTTCGAGGCCGGCGACGCACCCGTTTCCGTCGAGCGGCTGCGGGGCGCGCCGATCGGTCGCTGGCGAGACCCGGCAACCGCCGCCGACCGGCGCATCGACTGGGAGCGGGACGATACCGAAACGGTTTTGCGCAAGATCCGTTCGGCGGACGGGCATCCCGGGGTAGCGGATCGCCTGCTGGGGCTGGATTGTCGGCTCTACGACGCGCACCCCGAATCGGTACTGACCGGCGTGCCGGGGAATGTCATCGCCCGGCGCGGGTACGCGATCTGCCGGGCGACGGCGGACGGCGCGGTTTGGATTGGTCACCTGAAGGAAGAATCCGCGGGTGCCTTCAAGCTGCCGGCGGCCAGGGTACTGGGAGACCGGCTGACCGGCGTGCCGGAGGCGCCGCTGGGATTCGACGTCGAGCCTGAAGGCGACACCTTTCAGCCTTTGCGCTACCGGGAACGCGGCAACATCGGCTATGTGCATTTCGATTTCCACAACGGCGCCATGGGCACTGAACAGTGCCGCGAGTTGCTGGACGCATTCCGTTTCGCGGTGAAACGCCCCACCCGCGTGATCGTGCTGGCCGGCGGCGCCGATTTCTGGTGCAACGGCATCCACCTGAACCTCATCGAGGCGGCGGCCAGTCCCGCCGACGAGTCCTGGCGCAACATCCAGGCCATGGACGACTTGTGCGAGGCCATCATCACCACCACCAGCCACCTGACTCTGGCGGCGCTTTCCGGCAACGCCGGCGCGGGCGGCGTGTTCCTCGCGCTTTGCGCGGACCGGGTGATCGCCCGGAACGGCGTGGTGCTGAATCCACACTACAGAAACATGGGCAACCTGTACGGCTCGGAGTACTGGACCTACCTGCTGCCCCGCCACGTGGGTGAAAACGGCGCCGCGAAGATCATGTCCCATCGGCTGCCCCTGGGGGCGGCGAGGGCCGCCGCGCTGGGCCTGGTGGACGCGGTGGGCCCCGGGGACCGCGAGGCGTTCGACGCCATGATAGACGGCGAGGCTAACCAAATGGCCTCCACGCATGCGCAACGCGTGGAGGACAAGAGGCAAAGGCGCGAGCGCGACGAGACCCTGAAGCCCCTGTCCGACTACCGGGCAGGGGAACTCGAGCGCATGCGGCTCAATTTTTACGGCTTCGATCCCAGCTACCACGTGGCCCGATACCGGTTCGTGCACCGCACGCCCCACGCCTGGACGCCGTTGTACCTGGCGCCTCACCGCAGGCTGGGGTGGCAGGTGCCGGGAGATGGGCGATCCAGGGTGACGGCATGATCCACCTGGCCCATCGTCCGGCCGCCGAGGTACCGGTCGCGGCGCGACGGCTGACCGTCGGCGGCCGCGTACAGGCAGTGGGATATCGTCCCTTCGTGTATCGCCTGGCCCACCGCCTCGGGGTCAACGGCTGGGTGTACAACGCCACGGGCCAGGTGGAGATCGCCGCGGAAGCGGCCGCGGAGGTCCTGGACCGCTTCGCCCGGGACCTGGTGACGGCCGCGCCGCCGCTGGCCCGTCCCAGACTGCTGGCCGACGAAGCCGCGTCGGTGGAAGGCTTCGACGCCTTCCAAATCCGCGAGAGCCAGGGCGGCGGCAAAGCCCGCATCCACGTGCCGCCGGACCAGTTCGCCTGCGACGAGTGCCTGGCGGAAATGCGCGATCCCGGCGAGCGCCGCTACCGCTACCCGTTCATCAACTGCACCCAGTGCGGACCGCGCTACACCATCATCCGCGCCATGCCCTACGACCGGCCCAACACCACGCTGGCGGGCTTCCCGCTTTGCGCGGACTGCGAGGCCGAATTCACGAACCCGCTGGACCGCCGCTTCCATGCCCAGCCACTGGCCTGCGCCGGCTGCGGCCCTCACCTGACTTACACATCCGCGGACCGGGTCGTGGAGGGCAACGAGGCGGCGCTGGCGCGATGCGTCGAGGATGTCCGCCGGGGCGCGATCGTCGCCGTGCGCGGTATTGGCGGTTATCACCTGGTGTGCGATGCCACCGACGAGTTGGCGGTGGCACGGTTGCGAAAGCGCAAGCGCCGGCCCTCCAAGCCATTCGCCGTCATGGTGCCCGCCGCGGGCGACGACGGCCTGGACCGGGTACGCGAACTGGCCCGGCCGGACGAGCTTCAGGCCGCGTCCCTGGCGGACCCGGGCCGCCCCATCGTGCTGGTGCCAGGGCGCGCCGACTCGGTATTGGCGGAAGGCGTGGCGCCGGGGCTCGACGAGGTGGGCCTGATGCTGCCCTACTCCCCTTTGCATTACCTGCTGCTGGAGGCGCTGGACCGGCCGATCGTGGCCACCTCCGGCAATGTCAGCGGGGAACCGGTGATCACCGATGCCGCCGAGGCGCACCGGCGGCTCGCCGACGTGGCGGATGCCTACCTGGATCACGACCGCCCAATACAGCGCCCCGCCGACGACCCGGTGATGCGGGAAGTCGCCGGCGCCGTGCGCCCGATCCGTATCGGCCGCGGCAACGCGCCCCTGGAGCTTTCGCTGCCGGTGAGACTCGAATCGCCGTTGCTGGCGGTGGGCGCCTTTCTCAAGAACACGGTGGCCCTGGCCTGGGACGACCGCGTGGTGATCTCGCCGCACATCGGCGAGCTGGGCTCGCGGCGCTCGCGCAGGATGTTCGCCCAGGTGAGCGCGGACCTGCAATCGCTTTACGGGGTCGAGGCGCGGCAGCTCGCCTGCGACGCCCACCCGGGCTTTCCCAACAGCCGCTGGGCCCGGGACAGCGGGCTCCCGGTCACCGGCATCTTTCATCACCACGCCCACGCCTCGGCGCTGGCGGGGGAATTCGGCATTGACGAGCCGATGCTGGTATTTACCTGGGACGGCGTCGGCTACGGCGAGGACGACGGTCTCTGGGGCGGCGAGGCGCTGGTGGGCCGGCCCGGCGCCTGGCAACGGAAGGCCAGCTTCAAGCCATTCCGGCTTCCCGGCGGCGACCGCGTGGTTCACGAGCCCTGGCGTACGGCGCTGTCGCTCACCTGGGCCAGCGACATTCACTGGCCGGGAGCCCCGGTCAGCGACGTGATGTTGCGCCGGGCCTGGGTGCTGGGTATCAACAGTCCGTACACCAGCGCCGTTGGACGCCTGTTCGATGCGGCCGCCGTGCTGCTGGGCCTGGTACACAACGCGAGCTACGAGGGCGAGGGACCCATGCGCCTGGAAGCGGCCTGCGGCGGAGCCGAAGTGGAGGCCATGGAACTGCCCCTGGAGGAAGACCTGATGGGCGTGTGGCGCACCGACTGGACGCCGTTGATACGACGCCTGGCGGAGAATGGCTCGCCGCTGCCCCGGCTCGCCGCCCTGTTCCACGGGTCCATGGCCCTGGCGCTGGCACGGCAGGCGGAACGCCTGCGCACGGAACATGGTGTCACGACTGTCGGTCTCGCCGGCGGAGTGTTCCAGAACCGGCGCCTGGCGGCGTCGGCGGGCCGGCGGTTGCGGGAATCGGGCTTCCGCGTCCTGCTGCCGGAGACACTGCCGGCCAACGACGCGGCGATCAGTTACGGACAGGTCATCGAGCTGGCGGCGCGCCAGTCCATGATGGCCGGAAAGGATCAAACGTGAGCGGACGCGACACCCACATAGGCCTGGCCCACGGCAACGGCGGCCGACTCATGCGCCAGCTCATCGAGGAACTTTTCGCCCGCTACCTGGGCAACCCTCACCTGGACACCAGCCTGGACGCCGCGCACGTGCCCTTCGACGGCGACGGCACGCTGGCGATAACCACCGACGGTTTCACCGTGCAACCGCTGGAGTTCCCGGGCGGCAACCTGGGGTCGCTGGCCGTGCACGGAACGGTCAACGACCTGGCGGTGAGCGGCGCCCTGCCCCGCTACCTGTCGTTGAACGTCTTCATCGAGGACGGCACGGAGATGGCCGTGCTGGAACGGCTGGTGGCATCCATGGGGCAGGCGGCGCGGGACTGCGGGGTGTCGGTGGTCGCCGGCGACACCAAGGTGGTGGGCCGGGGTGAATGCGGCGGCGTGTACTTCGCCACCACGGGCATCGGAACGCGGCAACCCGGCGTGGAACTGGGGGTGGACCGTATCCGGCCCGGTGACCGGATTCTGGTCTCCGGGCCGGTGGGCGATCACGGCGCCGCGGTCATGCTGGCGCGGGGCGAATTCGGGCTGAGCGGCGACCTGGCCTCGGATTCGGCCAGCGTGCTGCCGACGGCCGGGGCGCTGATGGGCGTGGAAGGACTGCGTTTCATGCGCGATCCCACCCGGGGCGGCCTGGCCACGGTGGTCAACGACCTGGCCCGCCTGACGGGAATGGGCATCCGGCTCGGCGAGGAAAACATACCGGTGCGCGAGTCGGTGGCCGCGGCCTGCGAAGTCCTGGGCTTCGATCCCTTCTATCTGGCCTGCGAGGGACGCATTGTCGCGGTGGTCGCGGAGGATGTGGCGGCGACGGCATTGGAGGCGCTCGGCGACGTGGCGCCGGAGGCCGCCATCATCGGGGAGATGACCCCTGAAGAGCGATCCGTGGTGCTGCAGACCAGCCTGGGCGGGGAGCGCATTCTAGACGAGCTGGAAGACGACCCGCTGCCCAGGATCTGTTGAGCACATGGCGCGGGTGGCGCCCAGGATGAGCAGGCCAGGTGAAGGCTGGCCTGAGCGCGGGAAAGGTTGTCGGGCGATGTTCAGAACCGAGCTTCATAAACGCCACCAAGTGCCTAATCTCCAGTCATTTTCCCCCAACGGACCGCGGCCTCGGCTACCCGGCGACCCAGGTGTTCCGCTGTGAGCCGGTCGCTCTCCGGGGGCGCCTCGCCCGGTCCCTGGTCCGCGTTGGACTGGCCCATGGCGCCCATCCAGCCGCCCAGGCGATTCAGGTCCTCGGCGGAGCCTGTGCTGGAATCGTTGCCCGCCACCAGTCCCAGGTTCACCCAGATCATGCCGTGCTGGGCGGCGAACATGGCGATGTCCACCAGCGTGTTGATCTTGTCGCCGCTCTGGCTCGCCGAATTGGTGAAACCCGCGGCCAGCTTGTCGCGCCATCGCTGCTCGAAGTAGCGGTCCACAGTCGCCTCCATGAAGGCCTTCAAGCCGGCCGAGACGCTGCCCATGTACGTGGGGCTGCCCATGATGATTGCGTCGGCTTCGTCCAGGTAGTCCCAGTGCCCGTCCACTTCCGTTGCCGGCACCAGCCTGGCATCCACGCCCGGCACCGACGCCGCGCCGCGGCCGACGGCTTCCGCCAGGACGCCCGTGTGCCCGAAGCCACTGTGAAATACGATCGCAACCTTCGTCATGAAAGTGACTCCGCCCGCCGGGAAGCCGGCGTCCTCACTGCCCGCTGCCGTCTTGACGCATGTCCCGCATCATCCGCGGTCCGCCCGTGCGCCGATAGCGCCAGTACAGCCACCCAGCCAGCAGGAGCGTCAGCACGTTCAGGACGGTAGTGTAGTTCAACTCGAAGGCCGCCTCGCCCACGTTGGCGTTGCGCTGCCCGGGAATCCAGTCGAAGGCCCCGAACAGCAGTTCCACGACCAGCGCCGCGAGCACCATCGCCGCGTAAAAGGTGCCGGCCAGGAACAGGCCCATGCGCCAGCCATAGTATTTCCGGTAGATGTTCAGGATGGTGAGAATGATCAGGTCGCCGAAGATGAAGGCCACGACCCCGCCGAAACTGATGCCTCCGTTCCAGAGCACCGCCGCCAACGGCACGTTGCCGATGGAGCAGGTGAACGAGGCGATGGCGATCAGCGGCCCGATCACCGGTCCCCACAGCTTCGAGAGCAGGGGATCGTCGCTGAGAAAGGCCGCCTGCCAGAACGAATCCGGCACCAGCGCGCCCAGGGTGCCGGAAATCAGCAAGCCCAGGGCGATGTCCTTCCACAGCATGGACCAGTTCATCACGAAGTAATGGCTGATCGCGGTCCATCCCTCACTGGAAGTCAATCGTTCCTTCCAGGTGCCCTGCTTTGCCATGGTGGCCATGCCGGCGTGACCCTCCATGCGCCCGGTAAGCCCTTGTTCCGCCTGTTTGCGCGCCGCAGCCACCATGCCGGGGCGCAGGAGCAGGCGAAACATCACAACCAGCAGCGCGATCATGATCGGCCCACCAATGAACTCGGCGGCACCGAAGCTCCAACCCATCAGCACCACCAGCAGCACGCCCAGCTCGATGACCAGGTTGGTTGACGCGAACTGGAAGGCCATTGCCGCCGTGAAGTCCGCACCCTTTCTGAAGATCGAGCGCGCGATTGCAACTGCCGCATACGAGCACGACGATGATGCCGCGCCCAGCAGCGAGGCGCGGGTGATGGAACCGGCGGAGTCGTCCGGCATCAGCTTCTGGAGCTCCGCCTTGGAAACCAGCACGTCCACGACGGCCGACAGCGCAAACCCGAGAATCAGTCCCCAGAGGATTTCCCAGCCCATGGCGGCAGCCAGGTACAGCGCGCTTCCCACCGCGTCCATAACCATTTCCCTGAATCCAGGTTGCCGGGGCCAACGTACAAGACGCAGCGGGGCGCCGCAACGGTTCCGCCGGCAATCGGCCGGCACGCGCGCAGTTGCTTGGCCCGGGGCGGCCTTATGCTATACGCTCCATGTAAACAACAAGCATCGAGCAGGACCCACCTCGGCCATCAAACCAATAACCGGAGGGATACCAACCATGAGAGGAACCATCGCACTTACCTGCGCCCTGCTGCTCGGTCTGGCCTCCGCCCAGGCGGCGCCGTCCGCGCAGCCAAAGAAAGGGAGCTTGAACCCCGACACCTTGGCCACGCACCGGAATTCGATGCCCACGAGCAAGGCCGGTGGCGTGACCACGGCCACGGTGGGTGACCCGGACTCTTTCGGGCGCGACAAGACATACCTGGGTGTGGCCTCGACGGAACAAGTGCACCTGCACACGACCTGCGCCGGCGTCTCGGGCCCTTGCATTGTCCTGAATCCACAGCCGGCGGCCACATCGGTGGACGAGACCGGCCTCGCCTCCATAGAGCTGCCAAAAAACGCGACCAATTCACTCATCTGTTTCAGCGTTCGGCCGATTGCGCAATGGAACTGGACCAACACCACCGGTTCGCCGCAGTCCGCACTGATGGGACTGCGGCCACGGGTCACCATCGAAAACCCGGTGCTCGCGGACCCGTCCCTGGGTCTCGGGGGAAGCATCGAGTTCACGCTGACCACGTTCTACCAGCAGCGCACCATTGATCCCGGCGAATCGGACTTCCAGATTCGGGAGACCTCGCGCGACTGCGTCGGCGGGCTCATCAGCAAGCGCAACCTGATGCTCGGCTACGGACTCAGCGCGCGCCAGGTAAGGGACTTTTTCCGCAGCCCCACGACCATCAGCTTCGGGCTGGTCGGTTCGGTGGCCATGGTGAGCGACGGCATCTACTTTTACGGCATCAGGCTGTACGGCGACTGATTCCGGGCAGGCCCACGCGAAACCACGGGCCGCCCGCAAGGCCGCGGGGCTCCCCCGGCGCACGGCGCCGGGAGCCCCAATTTCCATTCCACCTTCGCCGGCCATCGCGTGAGCCATCGGCCCGGGGCTGCGGGCACATCCGCGATCTATACTCCTTTAGCCGTATCCCCTCATCCTCCATCGAGGAAAACTCACATGTCCGGCATGCATCGAATCACGAGATTGCTCGCAATTACCCTGCTGGTCCTGCCGCTGGCCGCCTTGGCCGACGAAGCCAGTCTAAAGGCCCAGATGGCCAAGTGGGAGAAGGCCTACAACGCTGGCGACGCGGCCGCAGTGGCCGCGATCTATGCCGACGACGCGCATGTCATGCCGCCGGGCGTGGACGCGGTGACCGGGCGCGCGGCCATCCAATCCTTCTGGGCCAGCGGCATGAAGGATGTGCCGACCGTGACCCTGGAATCGTCAGACCTGCAACATTCGGGCGGCCTGGCGGTGGAAACCGGCGAGTACACCGACAAGGATGCTAACGGCGAGGTGCTGGACCACGGCAAGTACGTCGCCGTGTGGATGAAAACGGACGGGAACTGGCAGATCGTCCGCGACATCTGGAATTCCAGCATGTCCGACGGTTCGGACTAGCCAGGCGAGTCACGACCCGAGCTGCCGGGCTGCCTTCCGCCGGTCCGGCAGCTCACTCAATCCGACAGAGCCAAGCCCGCGATGGCAGCGATCAACCCCGGACTGTTGTCCTCGAGCGTGAAACGGCCGCCGTGTAACTGGGCTATCGCCCGCACCAGGCTCAGGCCGAGCCCGTTGCCCGGCATGTGACGGCTGACATCCAGCCTCACGAACCGCCGGGTTACCCGCTCCCGTTCCCGCGCGGGTATGCCGGGCCCGGTATCAGCCACGGCAAGCCGGGCAGCGCCTTCCGATCCGGCCAGAGTCACGCGGATGGCCCCTCCTGAGGGCACGTACTTGATGGCATTGTCCAGCAGGTTCGCGCACGCCTGTCCCAGCAGCTCGCGGTCTCCCCGCACCCCTAATCCCGGCTCGACATCGGCCTGCAGCCGCAGTCCTGCTTCCTCGGTGAGAGGCTGGTAGAGATCCACCAGGTCGCACAGCAGAGCGGACAGGTCCACCGTCCGGAATTGCCCCCGGTGGACCCCGGCCTCGAGCTGGGCAAGCCTGAGCAGGGCATTGAAAGTTCGCAGAAGGTCGTCGGCATCGGCGATCGCCTCTTCCATGGCGGCCCGGTACTCGCTTTCCTCCCGCGCATTCAACAGAGTCACCTCCAGACGGCTTCTAAGGCGGTTGAGCGGCTGGCGCAGGTCGTGGGCGACGTTGTCGGTGACCTCTCGCATTCCGTGCAGCGAGGATTCCAGGCGCGCCAGCATCGCGTTCAGGCGGCGCGCAAGACCTGCGAATTCGTCGTCCCGCCGGCCTTCCGGCACCCGGCGCGACAGGTCGCCCGACATGATCTCCCCGGCGGTATTTCCGATGCCGTCGATCCGGCGCTGCACCCTTCGCCCCATCAGCATCCCACCCGCCATCCCGGCGAGGATCGTAATGCCGAATGCGGCAAGCAGGTATCCGAGAATCTGTGCGCGCAGCTCGTCGGCCTCGTCCAGCGCCTGGCCGACCATCAACCGGCTTCCATCGCCGAATCCGACCGTCACCGCGCGCACGCCCACGTCTTCGTCGCGGCGAATCGTCACTGGACCGCCGGTGCCCGCCCCTGCCGGCCATGCCGGGTAGCTTCCCGCCAGCAGCCGGCCCCCGGCGTCCTCCAGGCGGTAGTAGCGCCGCCCCGGGTCACTTGGGTCGTCTCTTTCCACGATCCGGCCTTGTGCCCGGCTACGGGTGTCCACGACGCTCTCCAGGTTGTCGAGACCCCGTCCCTCGAATACATCGCGCAGCGCCTCCGCCTCGGCGGTCAGACCGGTGTCGATCTGGGCCTGGATCTGCTCGCTAACCGACCAGTACACCCAGGCCATTGCCAGCGCCGTGACCAGCGCAAAGGCGACGGCGTAACCCAGGGCCATGCGAAAGATGCTGGTGCGAAGAAGGCTAGTCGCCTTCACGAAGACAGTATCCCGCGCCGCGAAGCGTGTGGATCAGGGTCGTGTCCCGTTCACGGTCGAGCTTTCCGCGCAGTCGGCTGATATGAACGTCTATCACATTGGTCTGCGGATCGAAGTGATAGTCCCAGACGTTTTCCAGCAGCATGGTGCGGGTGACCACACGACCGGAGTTGAGCATGAGGTATTCAAGGAGGCGGAACTCCTTGGGCTGCAATGCGACTTCGCGGCCACCACGGGTGACGCTGCGCTTGAGGCGATCCATTACCAGGTCGCCGACCTCGAGCACATCGGCGGACTGCTCCGGACCAGCGCGGCGCGAGAGAGCCTCCAGCCGCGCCAGCAACTCCTGGAGGGCATAGGGCTTGACCAGGTAGTCGTCCCCTCCGGCCCTCAACCCGCGCACCCGGTCGTCCACCTCGCCGAGTGCGCTCAGGATCAGGGCCGGCGTGCGCAGGCCCGCCTCGCGAACCCGGCGGATCATCTCCAGTCCGTCCATGCCCGGAAGCATGCGGTCCACCACCATCGCGTCGAGTTCCTCGTTCAGGGCGAAGTGCAGCCCCTCCTCGCCGTCCCTGGCGTGAAGCGGCGCATGCCCGCTTTCACTCAACGCCCGCTCGAGGAACTGCCCGCCCACGGGGTCGTCTTCGACAATCAGGATTCTCATTACAACGTAAGTTTAACCCCAAGGCCGGCGCGGCCCATGTTCCTTACCAATCGTTAATGCTCCGGCAAGGCCCCGGAAAGGTCGCCGCCATTAGGGTGGCCGAGGTATGAGCCACGCCCGAGCAAAAGTGGCAAGACGGGGGCGGCGCGCGGGGCGATCCCCGACCCTGATGGCGAGCATTTCGGTCCTGGTCCTGATGCTCGCGGATTGCGCCACCTACCACGCTCTCCCGCTCCCGCTGCACCCCGGCCTGGCGAGAAAGGTAGGCGATCTCACCGTGCCCGCCGACCACCTTGCCCTGCCCGGTCCCGCGCCGGCACCCTTCGACGCCAAAGACGGCCTCGACGCCATGGAACTGGCGATGCTGGCGGTGGCCAACAACCAGGACCTCAGGGCCGCGCGAAAAAAGCTTCGGGTGAGCCAAGCGGAAGCGTTCGCCGCCGGCCTGCTTCCCGACCCCCAGCTCGACGTAGGGGTGGACCACCCGGCCCCTTCGGGACCGGGCCCGGTCGACGGCGGGCTTGCCGCCCTGTCCATGGCCGTCTCAGCGCTGGCTACCCATTCAGCTGATACCGAAGCCGCCGGGCAGCACGTGCGGCAGGTACATCTGGAGCTGCTCTGGCAGGAATGGCAGACCGCCCAGCGCGCACGCGAACTCTACTTCCGGCGCCGGGCCCAGAAAGAACTACTGAACGAACTCCGACAGGACCACCAACTACTGAAAGACCACGCCCAGTCCATGAAAGCAGCACTTCTGCGTGGGGATGCCAGCGGGGATGCCGAGGGCGCGACAGTGGCCGCGCTATCGGACCTGGAGGCACGGCTGCGTCAACTCGCCGACGAGGCGAATCACAGCCAGGCGGAATTGCACGCCCTGCTCGGGCTGGCTCCGGGTGTCGTGATAGAGCTGCAAAGAACGCCGGCAGCACCTGCGCCGATAGCCAGCAAGGCTTACCGGGAGGCGCTCGCGAAGCTGCCCGACCGCCGCCCCGACCTGCTCGCGCTCCAGGCCGGATACCAGAGCCAGGACGCCAGGCTTCGTCGCGAGATCATGGCCCAGTTCCCGCTCGTCAGCGCCGGTGTGAATCGGCAGCGTGACACCGGGGGCATCTACAGCAGCGGCCTGACGATATCCCTGAACTTGCCACTTTTCGACGGCAACCGCGGTGCGATCCGCGCGGCCCGGGCCACGCGGGAGCAACTCCGAGCCGAGTACCAGGCACGGCTGGACGGAGCTCAATCCCAGGCAGTCACTCTTTGGAAGACCGGCGCGCTATTACGCCGTCAACTCAAGCAACTCGACACTCAACTCCCGGACCTGGAGCGCGCATCCGAGGCGGCCGGTGAGGCGTGGCGGCATGGCGAGATGAATGCTTCCGACTACCTGGCCCTCCGGCAACGAACGCTGGACCGCAGGGTGGAACGGGTAAGGCTGCGCACGGACCTGGCCACGACCCGCATCGCGCTCCAGACCCTGCTGGCCCTGCCCTTGACCGACGACGCAGTGGGTGGAGATCGAACATGAAATACTTGCTGACCTGCGTGACTCTCATCCTGATCGGCGGCGCAGGAGGCCTGCACGCGGCGGATGTCAGCGTGTTGGTGCAAACCACGCAGGCACGACAGGACACAATCGGAGAAATGATTACCGCCTACGGCCGGGCGATTCCCGATCCGGCCAGGCTGAATCGCCTGAGTACCGCCACAGGCGGCCGCGTGGAACGCGTGCTGGTCCAGCAGGGCGAGCACGTCGAAGCAGGACAAAGCCTGCTGACACTCGCAACGGACCCGTCCGCCGTTCGGGAATGGCGCCAGGCGAAGGCGGCGCTCGAGCTCGCCGAAGCCGACATCGCGCGCGTCAAACGGCAGCTCCCGGATCATCTCGCTACCAGAGCCGACCTCCACCAAGCCCAACGCCAACTCGAAGATGCGCGAGCCGCCCAGAAGGCGGCACGCGCGAAGGGTGCCGACCAAGAGCAACAAGAGTTCACCGCCAGCGCCGCGGGGGTCGTAACGGCCGCGCTGGTGAGCCCGGAGGACCGGCTGCCGGCCAACACCGAACTGGTGTGGCTGGCGCCGGATGACGGGCTGATGGTTCGCCTTGGCGTCGAACCCGACCAGGCCGCCCGCGTGTCACCGGGTCAGCGCGTGACGCTCTCCGGCGTCTTTGACGGGCACGGCGGGTTCGATGCGGTCGTTGACAGCGTCGGCGCGAACGTTAATTCGGCGAGCCAGCGGGTGGACGTGCTCGTGGCGCTGAATGGCAAGTCCGCGAAACCAGTCCGCCTCGGCACCTGGCTCGAGGGACGCATCCACCTGCCCTCGGAAAACACGCTCGTCGTGCCCCGCTCGGCGCTTCTGCGCGATGACCGGGGCGCGCATCTGTTTGTGGTGAAACAGGGCCGAGCGCGGCGGATCGCCGTCCAGCCGGGCCCCCGAAACGGGGACCTGATTGGTGTCCGGGGCGATCTTTCCGAGGGCGACAGCGTAGTGGTCAGTGGCAATTACGAGCTGGCCGACGGCATGGCGGTGCGTGAGGCGGGCGAGTGAACCCGACGCTCTGGCTGCAGACCCATCGCCGCTCACTGCTGTTCCTGCTCGCCGTGCTGGCATTGGGCGGGATATTCAGTGCATTCAACGTCCCGGTATCGCTCTTTCCACACGTGCAGTTCCCCAGGGTGCTGGTCAGCCTCGACGCCGGGGACCGCCCCGCGGACCAGATGGAGCTACAGGTCACCCGCCCGATGGAGGTGGCCATGCGCGGTGTTCCCGGCGTGCGCTCCGTGCGTTCCACCACCAGCCGCGGCAGCGCCGACGTTTCGGTGAACTTCGACTGGGGCGAGGACATGGCCAATGCCCTGCTCCATGTGGAAGCGGCGGTAAACCAGGCACTGGGCCAGGTGCCGACGGGCACGAGCTTCACCGCGCGGCGCATGGACCCGACGGTATTTCCGGTGATCGCCTACAGCCTCACCTCGGACAAGCTGGACCAGGTGGCGCTGCATGACCTGGCCCACTATCGGATTTTGCCGGCGCTTTCGGGCGTCAGTGGCGTCGGGCACGTTTCCGTGCTGGGAGGTGAACAGTCGGAATACCGGGTCACGGTGGACCCGGACCGGCTGGAGGCTCTGGACCTCACGTTGGCGGATGTTTCCGATGCGGTGTCCCGGGCCAATGCCCTCAAGGCCGTGGGCAGGCTGGAAGATCAATACCGGCTGTACCTGGCGGTCTCGGACACGCGCACCACGGATGCCGGACAGATCCGCAATGTCGTTTTGAAGACCGGCGAAGACGGTCTCGTGCGGATATCCGACGTGGCCACCGTGGGCCTCGCGACCCGGCCCCATTGGCAGCGGATAACCGCGGATGGACGCGACGCGGTGCTGCTGCAGATCTATCAACAACCCGGCGGCAACACGGTGCAGATCGACCGGGACGTGGCCGCGAAACTTGATTCGCTGACCTCCGCGCTGCCGAAACAGGCCGTCCTGCACAAGTGGTACGACCAGAGCGAGCTCGTGGTCACGTCGGCCGCCAGCGTGCGCGACGCCATCATGATAGGCGTCGTGCTGGCCGCCATAGTCCTTTGGCTGGTACTGAAAAGCTGGCGCATCGCCCTGATCGCCGCGGCCACCGTGCCAGTCGTGCTCGCGATCACGATCCTCTTGCTGAAGGCACTCGGGCTGAGCTTCAACATCATGACCCTGGGCGGAATGGCCGCCGCGGTGGGGCTGATCATGGACGACGTGATTGTCATGGTGGAGCACATCGCGCGACGCCTTGCCGGCACTGGCCCGCGGCATCACGGCCGGGTGATGCAGGCGGCACGGGAATTCACCGTGCCACTGGCGGGATCCTCGGCATCCACGGTGATCATCTTCCTTCCCCTGACCTTCCTGAGCGGCGTCACGGGATCGTTTTTTCGCGCCCTGTCGCTGACCATGGCTTCGGCGCTGGCCATTTCGTTTATAGTTGCCTGGGTGGCGGTGCCGCTCCTGGCCGATCACCTGCTCGGTGCCCGGGAATCCGCCATCGAACGCGGCGGCCGCGCGGCCAACCTGGTGCTCGACAGCTACCGCAAGTTGCTGCACGGAGCATTGGCACGGCCGATATTCGTCGTGATTGCCGTGGCGGTGTTCGTGGCCATCGGCTACCTCGGCTATCGGGAGGTGGGCACCGGCTTCATGCCGCAAATGGACGAAGGTGGATTCATTCTTGACTACCGAGCGCCGGCGGGCACATCTCTTTCCGAAACCGACCGCATGCTGCGACAGGTCGGGCAGATTCTGGACAGCACGCCTGAAGTCGCCACCTATTCCAGGCGCACCGGCGCGCAACTCGGTGGCGGCCTGACGGAGGCCAACGAAGGAGACTTCTTTGTCAAGCTGAAACCTCCACCGCGCCGAGGCATCGAACGGGTCATGAACGACGTGCGCCAACAGGTGGAAAGCCAAGTGCCGGGTCTACAGATCGAGCTGCCCCAATTGATGGAGGACGTAATCGGAGACCTCACCGCCGTTCCCCAGCCGGTGGAGATCAAGCTGTTTGGCAATGACGACCAGCAGCTCCTTTCCCTCGCCCCGCAAGTAGCGGACGCCATCTCCAGCGTGAAAGGTATCGTGGACGTCAACGACGGCGTGATTCTTGCCGGCGATGCACTCAACATCACCGTGGACCGCACTCGCGCGGGCCTGGCCGGCATCGACCCCGACAACGTGACGCAGCAGCTCCAGGCCATGCTCGAGGGAACCGTGGCCGCGCGCGTTCAACAGGGAGTCAAGTTCGTCGGCGTCCGCGTCTGGACCTCGCGCGATCTGCGCGACAGTGCGGAGCGCATCGGCAAACTGCGGCTGCGTGCTTCCGACGGCCATCTCGTTCGCGTCTCCCGGGTTGCAGAAATCGAACCCGTCACGGGCCAACCCCAGATCACGCGGCAGAATCTGCAGCGCATGGTGGCAATCACCGCGCGAATCAGCGGACGCGACCTGGGCTCGACGATCGCCGACGTGAAAGCTGCGCTTGCAAAGAACGGGATGATTCCGTCCGGCGTCGAAGTGGAACTCGGCGGACTTTACCGGCAACAGCAGATCGCTTTCCGCGGGCTCGCGATTGTGTTCGCCGCCGCGGTGGCGCTCGTGTTCGCGCTATTGCTTTTCCTGTACGAGAGTTTCCGCATCGCCCTCAGCATCATGGCCGCGCCGCTACTGGCCGTCGCCGCGGTGTTCACCGGGCTTTGGATTACCGGCACGGAGCTGAACATCACCTCGATGATGGGCCTGACAATGATCATCGGAATTGTCACCGAGGTCGGAATCTTCTATTTCTCCGAGTACAACGATCTTCTGGCAGACATGCCGGCCGAGAAGGCGCTGGTGGAAGCCGGGGCCAACCGGCTCAGGCCAATCGCATTGACCACCGTCGCCGCCATCCTGGCACTCATGCCACTGGCGCTGGGATGGGGGCAAGGAGCCGCCATGCAACAGCCGTTGGCCATTGCGATCATCTCCGGGCTGGCAGTGCAGGTAGCCCTGGTCCTCCTCGTGGTTCCGGTGCTGTACGGGTGGTGGCTGCTTCCTGCCGACACTCGCGTCGTGGCTGCCGGCGCATGACCCGGGGCTATGAAAAGTGGAAGTGCGGCGCATGTGTGGCCTAACGGGCATCTACCTTGGCCGCGCCGGCCACGACGACGAGCTGCTGGGCCAGGTCCGCGCCATGCGCGAGACACTCGTCCACCGCGGTCCCGACGACCACGGCGACTGGTGCGACGGCAACGCGGGAATCGCGCTGGGACATCGGCGCCTGGCCATCCTCGATCTCGGCCCTGATGGCCACCAGCCGATGCTCTCTTCCGGCGACCGCTACGTGCTGGCCTACAACGGGGAAATCTACAACTGGCGCGAGCTGAGGTCGGAACTACAGTCCCTGGGCCATCGCTTTCGCGGCCACGCGGACACCGAAGTACTCCTTGCGGGCTTCGTCGAATGGGGCGTGAAGGCAACGCTGGTCAGGGCCAACGGCATGTTTGCCTTCGCGCTGTGGGATCGGCGCGAGCGGCGACTTTGCCTGGCCCGGGACCGGCTCGGCCAAAAGCCCCTGTATTACGGTCGCGCGGGTGATGCGCTGGTATTTGGGTCCGAACTCAAGGCCCTGCGAGCTTACCCGGAATTCAGGCCGGACGTTGACCGGACCGCCCTGACGCTCTTTCTTCGCTACCGCTACGTCCCCGCCCCCTATTCCATTTATAGGGGCGTCGCCAAGCTTCCGGCTGCGAGCATCCTCTGGTTGGGTGCGGACGACCTTTCCCGTGATTCCGGTGAATGGGAGGTACAACGGTATTGGTCCGCCGCGGAGGCCGCGCAGCGGGGACTGCACGATCCGATTCGCAGCCCGGAAGGAGAGGCAGTGGAGCAGCTCGAATGGCTACTCCGAGACAGCACGGCTCGGCGCATGGTCGCCGACGTGGACGTCGGCGCCTTCCTGTCCGGGGGCACCGACTCCTCCAGCGTCGTGGCGGCAATGCAGGCGTCGAGCAATCAACCGGTCCGCACGTTCACCATCGGCTTTCCGGGATCCGGCCTGGATGAGGCAGCGCGGGCAGCGCGGGTGGCGGAACACCTGCATACCAATCACACGGAGCACCGCGTGACCGAGCAGGACGTCCTCGACGTAGTGCCGCGCCTGCCGGCGATGTTCGACGAACCATTCGCGGACCCCTCGCAGATCCCGACCTTTCTGGTCTCCTCGCTGGCGCGCCGAAAAGTCAAAGTGGCGCTGTCGGGCGACGGGGGCGACGAGCTGTTCTTCGGCTACCGCCGCTATATCCGGGGCATGAAGATCTGGAAGGCCCGCCGCTGGCTTCCCCGCGCATTGACCAATGCGTTGGCGACGGTGATTGATGCCCTGGCGCCTGACCAGTTCGCGGAACACGAACTGCATCGACTTGCCCTGGAACTCAGGGCGCGCGATGTGGCGGAAATGTATCGGCAGCGTGCCTCCGTGTGGTATCAGCCGGCGGCGGTCGTGCTAGGAAGCCGCGAGCCCGCGTCGGGCTTGAATGAGGCGTTTGCCGCGATGCAGGGTCTCGATACCGGCCATCAGATGATGCTCGCCGACCTGCTGACCTATCTGGTGGACGACATTCTGGCCAAGGTGGATCGGGCCAGCATGAGCGTCAGCCTGGAAGTGCGCAATCCGCTGCTCGATCACCGGCTCGTGGAGTTCGCCCTGCGGCTGCCCCTTGACATGAAATACCGGAACGGCCGGGGCAAGTACGTGCTTCGACAAATGCTCGCGCGCTATCTTCCCGATGATCTGGTCAATGGACCCAAGCGCGGCTTCGGCGCGCCCATCGACGCCTGGTTTGATGGCCCGCTCAGGGACTGGTGCGAGGATCTGCTGGATGAGCGCAGGCTCTCCGGCCAGGGATATTTCGATCCCGGGCCGATCCGACGCATGTGGGCGGAGCAGTGTGCCGGCAGACGCCACTGGCACACGCCGCTCTGGGCGGTACTCATGTTTCAGGCCTGGCTCGGCTACTGGGACGGGAAGTCATCGTAAAACGCGCAACTGGCTCACGTAGGCGATGCGTTCCCCATCATAGTGATAGCACAGGTGCGGTCCCTGGCGGACGGGCGCGACCGCCGGCGGACGGAGGATGGCGACGCACTCGCCCCCCTGCCGGCGCACGCTGTCATAGGCGATCCCGAAACTGTCCCGGTCGCGGAGCATCCGGCCAAGCCGCTGCGCCGGACCGTACCGCGTGGGATCCGGGTCGTAAATGTCGGAACGCTTCGACTGCAGGCCGCGAAGGTCGTGCAGGCGCGCCTGGATCTCCGCGTAGTAAACGCGCATTTCCAGGTTCACGGCCGGGGCGTGGGAGGCCTTCAGGTATCGCTCCCGGTGAAAGACGGTCTCCGCGATGGCCGTGTCCAGGTCCCCGGCGGCGTAATAGACCCCGTAGCTGCCGTCAGAAAAGCGGGTGCCGGCAATGTTCGGATGGGTGAACGCGGCCATGACCGGCGTGGTCCCCGGCCCAGACAGCCTGTCCTTCCGCGGCACGAGCGACAGCAGGCCCACTTCCTGTTTCACCCGCGGGTTGGTCACGGACTCGAACAGGAAAGCGCTGTCCAGGTCCGCCGGGTCGGCGACCTGGTCGAACAGGGTCACCGTGGGAAAGCGGCTGGAGACGATGCGCGCCGACTTCTTCCAGTGGACCCGCCTCAGTGGAGGCAGGCGTTCACCACCCACGCTGGCCGTCCAGGTACCGCCTCACCTCATAGAGATCCCCCATGTGCCCGCTCATCAGCCGTTCCAGCGGCGGGCGGCCGCCGAACAGGGGCTCGTCGTTGGGTCGTTCCAGCCAGCCGTTTTCCACCGCTTTCTTTTCCTCCCCGGGCTCCAGGATCTCCAGCGCCTTGCGGATGCCCAGGATGTAGGAAAGCCGCTCCACCAGGTCGGGGGTCAGGCGCGCCCGGGCCGGGTCTCGCTTCCAGCGGTCAAAGGTGCTGCGCGGCACGCCCAGCAGCGTGCGGCCCTGCTTTTCCGTGAGCCCCCAGGAATCGAAAATCTTGAATACCGTGCGCAGGGCCCCGGGCAGGTGCCGGGCCAGTTCGGCATCCGTTAGCGAGGGGGAAGCTTGTTCCAGTGCGCGAGCCATGATCAGAATCTCAAAAATATTTCGTAACTAATTAATAATTGGACAATTACCAATTCCATTTCGTCAAAGTCCGGGCGTTGAGTCAATGTTGATTCTACTGTCCAAACAATGCACTTTCAACCAGTAATGACTCATTTGGGAATCCCGCTCGCGGGCCGGCACTGCTTTCTGGCTTTTCTCTGCGCCTTTGCGCCTCTGCGTGAGGAAAATCAAGGACCTTGGCGGCTTGGCGTGAGCTCCTTCGACGGCCAACCGCATCCAAACGTCAGGAAACCAGCTGCCTGCCCCCGGCGAACAGCCGCACACGTACGGCTTCTTCCTGCTCGTTTTCCTCCAGCGCGTCCTCCATGTCCCGCTCCGCCTGGCGGAGTTCCGGGAGGATGAGGTTTTCCAGGGCGCGAACCCGACGCTCGGTGCGCCGGTAGTCGGCCATCAACCTGAGCAGCGCGGCTTCCCGCGCCGCCAGGTGCGCGGCTTGGCCGGCTACTCCGGCGTATGCCCGGGCACACTCTGCCAGCGCGCCGGCGTCCCCGTCCGCGAACGCCAGCCGCAGCTCCGCGCGCGGCAGTGACATGCCCAGGTAGCTATCCGAGCCCAGCACCAGTTCCAGCCGCTCCAGGGGCGGGGGCGGGTGGAGCTGTAGGTATTCCAGGCCGTGACTGGCAATGGCTTTTGCCAGCGTTTGGCGCGCGTGGGTCTCCGCCTCTTCCAGGCGGGCCCGGGCATCGCGGTATTCATCCAGGCGCTTGAGCAGCTGGCGGGCGAGCAGGATGCGTTTCTCGTCCAGGAAGTCGTGGCCCTGCTGGACAACTTCCCGCTCCTGGCGAAGTTCCAGCAGCGCAGCGCGGGAGGCGGTGGTGGCGGCCGGCCCGTTAGCCATTGGCGCCCTTCTCTTGCTCCCGGGCTTCCGGCGCATGTAGATGGCGCTCGATCTGCTCGTCGCTCAAGCGCGTGAGATCCGCCGCCGGCAGCCCTCGCAGCAACTCCCAGCCCACGGCCATGCTCCGCTCCAGGGAGCGCGGGCCGTCGTGCTTGAGCAGCCGGGACTCGAAGGCGTCCCCGAATTCCAGGTAGCGCCGGTCCTCCTCCGGCAGTCCTTCCTCCCCCACCACGCTGGCCAGCATGCGCACCTGGCGGGTTTTGGCGTAGGCCGCATAGAGCTGGGCCGAGAGTCCGGCGTGGTCCCCGTGCGTATAACCTTCCCCAATGCCCTGGTCCATGAGCCGGGACAGGCTCGGGAGCACCGCCACCGGCGGGTAAATGGCCTTCCGGTCCAGGCCCCGGTCGAGCACGATCTGGCCCTCGGTGATGTAGCCGGTGAGGTCCGGGATGGGATGGGTGATGTCGTCGCCGGGCATGGTGAGAATGGGCAACTGGGTGAGCGTGCCCGGCCGTCCTTCGATTCGCCCGGCGCGCTCGAAAATGGAGGCCAGGTCCGAGTACATGTAGCCGGGATAACCCTTGCGCGCCGGGATCTCGCCGTGACCCGCGGACACCTCGCGCAGGGCCTCGCAGTAACTGGTCATGTCGGTCATCACCACCAGCACGTGACGGCCCTCCGTGTAGGCCAGGTACTCGGCGGCGGTAAGCGCATAGCGTGGGGTAAGCAGGCGCTGGGCGCTGGAGTCGTCGGCCAGGTTGAGAAACATCACCGTGCGCTCCATGGCGCCGGAACGCTCTACGGCGCCCCGGATGCGCGCCGCCGTGGCGCGCGAGAGCCCGATGCCCGCGAACACCAGGGCGAAGGGCTCGTCGCTGTTCAACAGCCGGGCGTGACGCGCGATGTCGATGGCCATCTCCGTGTGCGGCAGCCCGCCACCGGAGAACAACGGCAGCTTCTGGCCGCGCACCAAACTGTTGAGCAGGTCGATGGCCGTGATCCCGGTCTCGATGAAGTCCACGGGCAGGGCGCGGGCGGTGGGATTGAGTGGCAGTCCGTGCACCGGGCGCTCCTCGTGCAGGGCCACCGGCGGGCCGCCGTCGGCAGGCGAGCCGGCGCCGTCGAACACCCGGCCCAGCAACCCCGGTCCCAGACCGAAGGTCAGCGGCCTGCCCAGGAAGCGCACCCGCGTGCCGGCAAGCGGCAGGCCGCGGGTGGGCTCGTGCAGTTCCACCACGATGGAACGCTCGTCAAGCGACACCACCCGCCCGAGACGATCGCGTCCGTCCGGCCCCAGCACCTGCACCGCGTCGTGGAGCCCGCATTCCACGGAGCGCTGCAGGAACAATAGTGGACCGTCCAGGCGGCGCCCGGCCCCGGCGAGCAGGCGTTCAGCGCTCATCATGCGGCTCCCGTTCCGCGGCGCCGCGGGGCAGGCCCGCCAGTGCCGTCTCGATCTCCGCCTGCAGGTCAGCAAAGCGCGCCACCTCATCGTCGCCGATCTCCTCGCCCATCCGCCGCAGCCGGCGCAGCAGCGGCAGGCCGACGATGTCCCCGTAGCTAACACCTTCCTCCAGGGCCCGGCGGGCGCCGTCCACGAAACGCATCAAGGTGCGCAGCATGGCGATCTGGCGCTCCGGCGAGCAGTAGGCGTCCTTTTTCGAGTAGGCGGACTGGCGCAGGAAGCCCTCGTTCAGGAGTTCCGCGCACAGCAGGCTCAGGCGCTGGCTTTCCGGCAGCGCGTCCTTGCCCACGATGCGCGCCATGCGGTCCAGGCGCGCCTGTTCTTCCAGCAGGGTCAGCGCCTGGCGGCGCTGGTACTCCCACTGGGCATGGCCCTGCTCCTGCCACCAGCGGGCCAGGTCCCCGGCGTCCTCCGAGTAGGCGTTCAACGGGTGGATGGCGGGATAGAAGCGCGCCCGCGCGCGGTCCCGGTCCAGCGGCCAGAAACAGCGCACGTTGCGCTGGGTGTACTGGGTCACCGGCTCGGAGAAATCGCCGCCCGGCGGGCTCACCGCGCCGATCAGGGTCACCGAGCCGGTCTCCCCGCCCAAGGTCTCGGCGCGCCCGGCACGCTCGTAGAATTCCGCCTTGCGGCTGCCCAGGTAGGCCGGGTAGCCGCCCTCCGCGGGCAACTCGCCGATGCGCCCGGCGATCTCGCGCAGGGCTTCCGCCCAGCGGCTGGTGGAGTCCGCCATCATGGCCACGTCCAGGCCCTGGTCGCGGAAATACTCGGCCACGGTAACCCCGGTATAGATGCTGGCCTCGCGCGCCGCCACCGGCATGTTGGAGGTGTTGGCGATCACCACGGAGCGTTCCATCAGGGGCCGGCCGGTGCGAGGGTCTTCCAGATCCGGGAACTCGTGGAGCACTTCCGCCATCTCGTTACCGCGCTCGCCGCAGCCCACGTAGACGATCACGTCGGCGTCGCACCACTTGGCCAGGGCCTGCTGCAGGATGGTCTTGCCGGTGCCGAAGCCGCCGGGCATGGCCGCCCGGCTGCCCCGCGCCACCGGGTAGAGGCTGTCGATGATGCGCTGGCCGGTGATCAGCGGCGAGTCCGTGCCCAGCCGTTGCTTCACCGGCCGCGGCTGCCGCACCGGCCATTCCTGGTACACGCGGACCTCATGCACGCCGGTTTCCCCACCGGCCCGGCAGATGACCTCGTCGGCCCCGTATTCCCCGGCCGCCGCGATTTCGCTCACCACCCCCGCGACCCCCGGCGGCGCCTGGCACAGCAAACCCGGGCCCTCACCGAACCCGCCGATGACGGCGCCGGGCCGGATTTCGTCGCCGGCGGACAGGACCGGCGTGAAGGAATAGCGCGCTTCCGTGCGTCGGCGCGCACCGGGAGCGATGAAGGGCCCGCTGCCGCCGCGCAATGGCCGCAACAGCCCGTCGAAGATCCCGCCCAGCAGGCCGGGGCCCAGGCGCGCGGTGAGCGGCATGCCCGTACTTTCCACCGGGTCGCCCGGACGCAGGCCGGTAGTGTCCTCGTAAACCTGGATCACCACCTGCTCGCCGTCCAGGCGCAATACCTCTCCGAGCAGGCGCTGCGCGCCCACGCGTACCGCCTCGTTGGCGGAGAACGCGGCTTCCGCGCGGGCGTGCACCACCGGTCCGCTCACCGAGACGATGCTGGCGCCCGAAACGCTCACCGGTCGCGCTCCCCAACATTGCCATTCAGGGCGCGCAGCAACAGGCCATCCACGCGCGCCGACTCGGCCACCAGCCCTGCGGGGCGCGCATCCACCGACGCTTTCCCGCAGCTGATGAGAATGCCGGCCGCCTGATCCCCGGGCTCGAACCCGACCGTCACCCCGGGCCGGTTCCGGGACAGCCGCGCGAGCACCTCGTCCGCCTCGTTCGTGGACCAGTCCGACGGGTGGCCGACCCACCAATCGCCGTCCGGCAGGAATGTTGTTGCCTGCTCGAATACCATGGCGAGCCACCGTTGGCGCTGTGCCGCGGCCGCGCGCCAGCGCGTCTCCAGCGCCCCGGCCAATGCCTCGCGGCTCCTGGCCACGCCCCGGGTTTCGCGGCGGAAGCGCTCGGTGCGGACATGGGCGTCGATGCGGGCGCGCTGCTCGCGCAGGTAGTTCTCGCGCCGTTCGCGCTCGCGCTGCACGGCCTCTCGCACCAGCGACGTGGCCCGATGGCGCGCTTCCCTTTCCATCCGGGCAACCTGCTCCCTGGCCCTCTCCAGGATGGCAACACGGCGCCGCTCAAGCTCCGACTCAAGGAAATCGAGCAATTGCCGCGCCGCGCCGTCGGCACCGTGACCGGCACCGGCGTTCACGTGGCCACCCCCAGCCGCGCGCGCAGGCGCCGCTCCAGGTCCGGCAACGATTCACTGGCCGCGGCGTCTTGCACCACGGTGAGCGGCGGCGCACACGCCGCCTGGAGCCGTTCCCGGTGTTCGGGGTCCAGCGCCGCCGCGTGGGTGGCGGCGAGTAAGACCAGCGTGGCCGAACCCTCTGCCAGCACCCGGGCAAGCGCGTCCGCGGTCTCCGCCGGCTCGCAGCTCACCACGGCCAGCCCCGCCAGCCGGTAGCCGGCGGCTGCCGCCTCGTCGCCGATGAAGACGGGCAGGTTGTTCATGCCAGGCGGTTGAGGATCAGGATGGATACGATCAGCCCATAGATGGCAATGCCCTCCGAGAGGCCGATCAGCACCAGCACGCGGCCGAACAGCTCGGGACGTTCCGCCAGCGCGCCCACACTGGCGCTGCCCACGGTGGCCACGGCGTAACCCGCGGCCAGCGCCGACACGCCGGTGGCCAGCGCCGCCGCCACGAAGCCCCACTGCAGGACGCCGGCGGGCAGCGCTGCTGCCCCACCCGGCTCCGCGGCCATGGCGGCGGGCCACCACAGCGACAGGCTGGCCACCAGCACCAGCCCCAGGGACAGCGGCAGCAACGCCGCCAGGTATCCAACCGATTTCCCGTTGTTCATTCGAAGCCTCCAGGCCCTATTTCAGGTTGAACTCGAAACCGCCGGCAGGCTGAGCGGCGTGAAGGGCCGGCCCGCCGTGCGGAAGAAACGGATGAAGAACTCGAACAGCACCAGGCGCGTGGTCTGCACCGAGACCACGATGCCCTCGATGAGCAGGATCAGGGCGTTGCCGAGCACCAGCACCAGCCCGGCAACCAGAGTCGACTGCGCGGCGTCGGACAGGCTGGCGGCCGCTTGCCCCAGCCCGGCATGGGCCAAAGCGAACGCGCCAACCCGCACGAAGGACAGCGTGTTCACCGCGAGCTGCATGAGCCGCTCGGGCAGCGTGGCCAATCCGTGGGCCAGCGCCGCGCCCCGGTGGCGGCGGCGCACCCAGGCCCCGCCGGCCACCTGCCAGGCGAGCCCCAGGGCCGCCGGGACCAGTGCCCAGGGCTGAATTACCGCGACGAGCGCGGAGAGATAAAACACCGCCAGGCCCGCCTCGTCCGCCAGCCACTCCGGGAACTTGCCCTGCCACTGGTGGGTGACGGCATTGAGCAGCATGCTGAGCAGGATCAGCGTACCGCCGCCGAACAGCGGCGCCACCATCACCGGGATGGGCGCGGCCATGGGATTCACCCACAGCGGCGGTATCAGGCCTTCCATGGCGAACACGCTCCCGAACATCAGGCCAAAGAACACGGACACCAGGCCGCCGCTGATCAGCATGCCGAACATGGGCCAGCGTCGGCGCAGAATGAAGCCGGCCGACATGATTACCAGGCCCTGGCCCACGTCCCCGAACATGTAGCCGAACAGCAACGGGGCGATCAGCGCCACCAGAATGCTGGGCTCGGCCTCGTCGCGGCCCGGCGTGCCCAGCAGGGAACCGAAGATCTCGAAGGGGCGCGCCCAGAAGGGATTGCGGTTGATCGTCGGCGGGATCCGGTCGGCGGGATCCCCGGGCATGTGCAACACGGCGGGAATGCCCGCATCGGCGAGCGCGCGACGCAGCGAGTCACCCCCCTCGCGGTCGCTGGTCCAGCCGGTGATCTGGGCGAAGTAGCCGCCCACGTTGATGCCTTCCAGGTGCTCGGCCATCCACTCGACGCGCACCAGGTCGCCCAGGGTGCGTGCCATATCCAGCGCCTGGTTCAGCGCATCGAGCTGCCGGGCGCCCTCCTCCAGCCTCGACTGCAACCGGGAACGCCGATCGCCCACGATCTCCAGCGCCCTTTCCGGGTCGCCCTCGAGCCACTGCGGCAAGCGGAGCAATCGCGCGCGCCGTCCGCCCAGGGCGTCCTCGAGCTTGCCGATGGCATCGGGCCTGCCCAGGGTCAGCAGGTAGGTATGACCCGGTGTGTCCACGCGCCGATAGAGAATGGCGCGGGCTTCCTTCGGCGTTTCGGACTCCGCCGCCAGGACGAACACCGCCGAGGAAAGCTCCGAACGGGTCCGGGTGAGCCGGCCGAAGTCGATGGGCTCCCCGGCAAGATGCTCCAGAAGGTCCGCCAGCGCGTCCAGCTCGGCCTGGTCCCGGTTCAGCGTCTCCGCTTCCCGAATCAGCGGCGCCGCCTGCTCCTCCCACTGCGCCAGCGTCTTGAGGGCGCGGGCCAGGATACGTTCCAGCATCCGGTCGCGCCCGTCGGTCCGCGTCACGGGCTCGGGCCAGTGCGACGCGTAGTTTCGGCGCATGCGGCGGAAGCCTTCCAGCTCCTCGCGCAGTTTCTCGAAAGCCAGCGGCGCGCCCCGGTCGCCGGCGGGGTCGAGTTCCACCTTGCCGGTGGCCGCCAGCACTTCCACGGCGCGTGCCACCATGATCCGGGGCACCAGTACTTCGAACCAGCGGGCGAGCACGGCGCGCAGCATGGCCTTAGGCCCCCCGTTCGAGCAGCCGCCGGCCGAGCAACGCGCCCCGGAGGCGGTTCGCCTGGCGGCGCACCAGGCACAGGTAGGCGAACACCGCGGCCGGGCGCTGGGCCTGCCGCCGGAACACCCTGGCGAGCCAGTCGGTTTCGCCGGTGCCCGGCGTATCGGTGGAGACGACGCCGGCAAGCCGTTCCAGGGGCCCGGTCACGGAGCGGGAGGCGGCCGGCCAAAGCCTGCGCCAGTGCCGGATCCATGCTTGAGCGGCGTGAACGTCGGCCAGCATCAGCGGCGCCAACGGCGATCGGTCGGCTGCACCGCGCCGTTCCCCGGGCGGAAGCGCGATCAGCGGCGCGTAGACGGGATCGTTTTGCATCCAGGCCGGCGCCGGTGCGCCGGACTTCAGATACCCGGCCGCGGGCAGGTCCTCGAGCGCGGCGAACCAGCGTACCGCCGGGCGCCATTTCCGGGGCAGCCAGTCGGCTACCTGCCGGACATGGCGCCGGAATACGTGCCGCAACGCCAGCTCGATCTGGTGTGCGTTGCTGTCCGGGCCCAGGTTGGCGAGCCAGGGTCGCAACGCGGTGGTCTGGGCCATCTGAACGAGCTCGCCGTAGTCGACAACGCGATCCAGGCGCGACCATTCGGAGGCATTCAACAGGCGGCCGTAGTGCGCCTGGATGCGGGCCTGGCCATAGGCGAATCCGACCCGGCCGGTCACGCCGCGCCTTCCCCGTCCGGCGATTCCCCGGACAGCCAGCCGGCCACACGGGCAGCCGCGCTTTCCACGTCCGTCTCTGCCTCGGCGGCGGCCTCCAGATGCTCGAGCCGCTCCCGGGCTTCCCGCCACAGTGCCTCCGCCTGCTCCGCGTCGGCGCGCCGCGCGCGCTCGTGCAGGCGTTGCACCCGCTCCACCGCCCTGGCGTCGATGGACCGGGCACTCGCGCGGGCACGCTCCAGCAGTTGCCCGGCTTCGGCCTCCGCGTCCTCCAGTGCCTCATGCGCCCGTGCCTCGCTTTCCAGCACCCGGCGCATCAGCTCACCCGCGACTTTCGATCGCTCGTTCATCAGGCTCACCCGCATCGCGGCCCGTCGAGCGGCATTATCCTTGGGCGCGAGTTGCCGCCTCATTGACTGGAATCAAGTGAAGGCGACTCCATGGACGCTATGTTTTCCCTGGTGGGCGCCACGCCGTGGCGTCGCGGGGGATCCGCGTGGGGCATGGCATGAATACCCGGCAAGGCGACGGCAAGACCCAACGGCGGCCGCGTTTCGTGATCCAGAAACACGACGCCAGCCGCCTGCACTACGACTTCCGGCTGGAGGTGGCCGGCGTGTTGAAGTCCTGGGCCGTGCCGCGCGGGCCGTCCACGGATCCCGGGGTGAAGCGGCTGGCGGTGGAAGTGGAGGATCACGACCTGGACTACGCGAACTTCGAGGGCGTGATTCCGGAGGGCGAGTACGGTGCCGGCACGGTGATGCTCTGGGACCGGGGCCGGTACAGGAACCTCAGGGCGGAAAAGGACGGCATGGGCATGGCGCGGGCCCACCGGGGCGGATTGATCGAGGTGTGGCTCGAAGGAAGGAAGCTCCAGGGCGGTTACGCGCTGAAACGCATCCGCGGCGGCGAAAAGCCCCAATGGTTGCTGATCAAGATGCGCGACGAGGCCGCGGACGCGCGCCGCAATCCCACGTCCACCGAGAACCGCTCGGTGAAGACGGAACGTACCATGCGCGAGATTTCCCGGAGTTCGGGAAAGTGACAACGAACGGCGAGCAATGGGGGCGGACGGCGGCCGCGTTGAACTGGGTCTCGGCGACGCTTGCCTTGGTGTTGCTTGCGCCGATCCTGTTGCTGATCGCCGCGGCCGTGCTCGCCGGTGATGGCGGCCCAATTTTCTACCGGGAGCGGCGGCTGGGCCTTCACGGCAAGCCATTCTCCGTCATCAAGTTCCGCACCCTCACGCCCGCCAGCGGCGAGGATTGCCTCGTGGCGCCCGTGGGCGACCCCCGCGTCACCCGGACGGGAAGGATCCTGAGACGCTTCCACCTGGACGAATTGCCTCAGCTGGTCAACATCCTGCGCGGGGAGATGGCCTTCGTCGGACCGCGCCCTGCGCGTGAAGAACTGTGGCGCGGGGTTTCCCCGGAGTTGCGCACCCGGGCATTGTCCTTCCCGCCTGGTCTCACCAGTCCTGCAAGCCTGCGCTACCTGTGCGAGGACGAGGTGCTGGCCGGATACGAACACCCGGAGTCGGTCTACCGGGACGTATTGTTCCCGATGAAGGTGGGCGTGGACCTGCGCTATTTCGAGAACCGCGCGCCCGCGATTGACCTGCGCCTGATGGTTCATACCCTCTCGGCGGTGTTTCTGCGCCGGGACCGGGCTCACTGCCGGCAGCGGCTGATGGCATTGCTGCAAGACACCGAAGGCACAACCGAAGCAAGCGCGCAGGCGTCAATCCGGGCCGCAGGGGAACCGGGCACATGAAATCGAATTTCTGGAAGGGCTTCTGGCGGCTGGCCGATCCCAAGATCAGCCTGACTTCCGCCGCGGCCATCTACGTGGGCGTGGCGCCGGCGGCCGCGCTTGGCCCGCTGAACTGGTGGTGGCTGATACTGACGCTCGTCGCCTTCTTCGCCATCGAGGTGGCCAAGAACGCCTGGGGCGACGTGTTCGACTACGACAGCGGCGACGACCTGGCGGTGGCCCCCGAGGACCGCACTGCCTTTTCAGGCGGCAAGCGAGTATTGGTGGACGGCCTGCTCACACGTGACCAGACCTGGGGCATGGCCATTGGTTTCGGACTGGCGGGGGCCCTGATCGGCCTGGCGATCGTGCTGTTCCGGGAATCCGGCGCGCTCTGGATCGGAGTGGTGGGTCTCGCTCTGGGCTGGTCCTACCACGGACCGCCTCTGCGCTTCGCCTACCGGGGACTGGGCGAGCTGGACGTGGTGATCTGCTACGGGCCACTGATCGCTCTCGCCGCCTACCTGATCCAGGTACATCACCTGAGCTGGCAGGTGTTCTGGCTATCCCTGCCCCTGGGCCTGATTGTCGCCGCGTTCCTGTGGGTGAACGAATTTCCCGATTACCCGGCCGACCGCAGCGCCGGCAAGTGGAACCTGGTGGCGCGGCTGGGGCGGCGAACGGCGAGCCGGCTGTTTCCGCTGATCTATGTCGGCGCCTTCGGCCTGCTCGCGGCGGTGCCCTCCCTGTGCGGACTGCCGAGGACCGTGTGGCTGGGCGGGCTCGCGGCGCTGCCCGCGGCGTACTCGAGTTGGCTGGTCTGGCGACAGCCGGAAACCTTCCACCGCGGCAAGCCGGCGCAGCCCATGGCGCTGATCGCCTTCCTGGTTTACGCGGCCGGCGCCGGCACGGGTGTCCTGATCGGCTAGCACGGCGAGGAGCGAGCCATGCCACAAGTCGATTACCAGAGCGTGCTGCCCCACCCGGCGGAGGCGGTCTTCGACCTGGTGGCCGACGTCGAACGCTACCCGGAATTCCTGCCGGGGTGGCAGGCGGCGAGGATCGTCGATCGCCAGGACAATGTCCTGACCGTGGAACAGACGCTGGGCGGCTGGGGATTTGGATGGCGCTTCCACACGCGCGCCACCCTGGATCGCCCCGCCAGCATTCACATCGAAACCGAGGAACACCCATTCGAACGCCTGTCGGAACTCTGGCGCTTCGAAGCACTGGATGATTCGCGTACCCGGCTTGTCCTTCACGCCGATTACCAGCTCAACGACTTTCCCCTGCATCGCCTGATGCACGCCGTGCTCGAAGAGGCGCTCAGGGAAACCATGGAGGCATTCAGGCAACGCGCGGACGAAAAATTGTAACTTCCCGACTTCACCAAGGAGCACGGGTACCTGACCAATTGCCCCCGTCACGATGCTCGTGGCGGGGGATTTTCCTCATCGCTCCTTTGCCCGTGCCTGGGCATCCAGCACCGCTTTGAAGCCCCGGGCGAGCTGTTCCGCGGGACCCTTGGCCCAGTAATGGGTGAAGTAGAGCGCGGGCTCCTCGCCAATCATGTGATTGTGCAATGCGACGACATGAAAACCAGCCTTGCGCAAAGCCTGCAGTACCGGCTGCACTTCCCCGGCGGTCATGATGAAGTCGCCGTCCACGCTGGCCGATTGCATGCTGCCGGCGAAGGCGGCCCAGGTGCCAAGCCCCATGCTGCCGGCAATCTTCGTGCCGTCGAACGATCCTTCCCGGCCCACGCTCACCTTGACGACGCCGCCTGGTTTCCGCGCGGGCTCCAGACCGGTCAATGCTCCGATTCTGGCCGGATCCAGGCTGCCAGAACGGCCTGGCGGTCCGCCGGGAAACGCTCCTGCTGGCTGCGGGGTCTGCGCGCGTACGGCCTTGATGGCGTCCCACATGGCCTTCACCCCGGCGGCCAGCTTGGGCGCAGGGCCGGTGCCGCCGATGTGCATGAAATAAGCCTTGGGCTGGTCGTAGAAGAAATGGTTGTGCAGCGCCGTGACCGTGAGGCCGTGCGCAAAGGCGGCGTCCATTGCGGCATCCACCTCGTCCCTGAATACCACAGTATCGCCCATGACCATGGCCTCGTCCCCCGCGGGCTTGAAGGCCGCCCAGGATCCGAGTCCCGCCGCTGGCGGGAGCTCCGCGCCGTCCACGTTCACCTGCACGTCGTCACGCAGCCAGCCGATGCGCACCACGCCGTGGGCTACCGTGGCAGTCGTGCCGGCCGCCTTTTCGATCGCTGCCTTGTCCAGCTCAGCGGCCGCCACCGTGCCGAATTGAATGAGCAGGATTCCGCCCAGTACGATCTTCAGCCCCCAGCGAGTACCGTTCGTAATCATGATTGCCTCCTGTAAATACGGGGCTGGCTTCATCTTCATGCCCGCGTATCGTCACAGTCAAATTCGCCTGCCAACGTATTGTCTCGCTTCCGCGCCGTGACCGTCATCAATCCCCAAAGCCAATCGATCCGATACCGCTTCGTTTGGATGTCGCGAAACCCGGCAGCCGTGAGCAAGCGTCCCAAAGCGGGCCTCGAGTAGACTCTGTGCAACGGCTTACCCGTTGCCCGCAGGCACCAGCCCAGAATCCGGGTGGATAAGTAGTCCGCGCACCAGTCGGTAAGAACCAGGCGCCCACCCGGCTCAAGTACCCTGTAAATTTCGTCGAGGGTCCGGCGAGGCCCGGAAAAGTAGTGGAACGCGTTGCAGCACACGACCGCAGGAAAGCGGCCGCTTCGAAACGGCAGCCCTTCCGCCCAGCCGCGGCATAGCCGCGCCTCGGCGCCCAGCTTTGCCCGTGCGATCTGGAGAACGGCATCGACCGGATCCAGGCCGGTGAGTTGCGTTTCCGGAATGACCTCCTTTGCCACCGCCAGTAGCGCGCCCGTACCACAACCCACATCAAGCAACGCGCCCGGAGGACGAGAAGCGAGTTCCGCAATTGTGGTCTCCGCGCTCCGGCGGATGTAGGCGGCCCATTTCGCATCGTAGACCCGGGCCAGCCGTGAATACTCCGCAACTACCGCTGGATCACCCGACGATGCCGGTTGCCCCGGTCTGTCCCTTCTATCGGCCATTCCCGCTCAGGTGAATATGGAGATGCTCCCGAGCTCTGCGACGCCCGGGGAGATGGAGTGTCAACGTCCCCGCAAGAGGAATCAACTGAAATCGCTCTTTCCCGAAATCGCGCCACCGAGGTCGCGCCCACAGTGCAGGCAGAACGGCTTTTTGGTGCCTGGCGGTCTGGGCGCGCCAGGGGAACAGGCCTCGCACGCGGCGACGACCCTGCTGCCTTCAGGCTCCAGCTTCGCGAGATCGCTCTCCAGCAACACCGAGACGTCCACGTGACAGATTCCGGGCTCACGAGCCAGGCGGCGGTAAAGCCCGTGCGGGGTCCAGACGAAGTAGTTCCGGCCCAGCAGTTGGGAGGCGAGCACGGCGCAGTTCATCCAGACGCGCAGCTGGCCGCTCCGCCCCGGTATCTCCTCGCGCGCCAACAGCACGTCTCCGCGCGCACCCCAGAGCAGGAATTTGCGCGCCTGGGCGGGATCGACGGTCGCCGTGAGCAAGCGATGCCACCAGGACTCAAAGACTGTCCAGCGGCCGTCGGATTCCGGCCGCAGGGCAAAGACGTGCTGGTGACGTGCGTTGACGAACCTGTGCCACCACTGCCGCTCCAGCCCCGGCACGAAGCAAATGAACCAGCTCCCCCGGCTCCAGTGTCACCGGTGCGCCGTTCTCGTCAAGTTCCAGCTCGACGATATCCGGCGCGCCGGCGAGATCATTGCCGTGCTTTGCGTGCCCCGGGCGTGGGAAGGCGGCTCCCACGAGATATGGCTGCGCGACGTCACCCTGACGTTGGCCTGCCGCGCCCCTGGAATCACGATTCCCGGACATTGGCAACATCTCCCGGTTGACGCGAACCTTACACCGCTCCGTTCAATTTGACAGCGAGCGCCCCTCGACGGTCGCATAGACTTCCCTGCGGCCATCCAGGTGTGCGGCGATCACCTGGAAGCTCACCGGGTTCGGCGATTCCATGCCCGGCGAACCGGCGGGCATGCCAGGTACCGCCAGGGCCACGAGATCCCCGCCGTCCGTCATCATGCGCTTGACCAGCGCGGCGGGCACGTGGCCTTCCACGATGAACTTTCCGTCAACCACTGCCGTATGGCAGGAAACCAGGTCGGCCGGGATGCCGAACTTGGACTTGACCGCAGCCAGGTCATTCACGTTTTGCGTATGCACCGTGAACCCAGCGGCTTCCATGTGCGCCACCCAGTTGCCACAACAGCCACAATACGGCGATTTGTAGATCATGACCCCGGAAGCGGCCAGTGCCGCCGTCGAGAAACCCAGCCCCGCCAACAACACCACCACGGCCGGGGCACTTCGCAGTGCACGCAACAATCCACTTGAACGCTTCATCACGAATCTCCACTTGAATTCAACCATTTGACGATCGCAAGGGCCTGACTCTCAATTTCAGCCCGTCACGGGCGACCGCTTCCACCGCCTGACCCGCTTTCAGCGGGAAATCTGATTCCACGTCCCAGATTTCACTACCCAACTCGAGCCTGGGTCGGCCGTCCATCTCAATCACACGGCCTTTTTGGTGCAACGTGGCGGGCGCCCCGCACGCCAATGGCATGTGCATGGCCCGAATTGCCAGCCAATAGACGCCAGCGGACAGAACCAATACGACCAGATAGGCGGGAACGGCCAGGTATAGCGGCAATAGCCAGAACACCGGCAGTGCAAGGAAAGGCATCAGCAGTACCAGGTGACACATGGCTACGCCTCCTCGGCCCCGGCCGTACCCGTCTTTTGTTCAGTGTTGCAGTTCACTGGTCGTGCATGCGCATGCGTTCCTTCTGATGCATCTGCATCTGGTCCATCATCATCTGCATCATTTGCATGTGCTGCTGCATCATGTCGGGACCCATGGATTTGCCTCCATTACCCATCATGCCCTGGCCCATTCCCTGGCCGCCCATGCCGCCCTTCGAGCCCATCATTCCCGTGCCGCCACCGGAGCCCTGGTCCTTCATGCCCTGTTCGGACCAGCTCTTCATCATCTGGCTCATCAGTTGCCAGGCCTGGGATATCTGCGCGGCATGCTCCTGCATGAGCTCGCGGTGCTTCGCCGGATCCTTGGTGGCTTGCGCCTGCTTCATCAATGATTGCATCTGCGCCATGTGCGCCGAGTATTGCTCGGCGGTTGTCTGCTGAGCGGCCAACGCAATGGCCCCCGCCAGCAGCAACATGATTCCAGTCAAAATGGCAAAACGTTTCATTTCAAACCTCCTTTCATCAGTACCGCATTGGTTGGATTCATCCAGAATCCCGCCGGTTCCCCGCAGGGCTGCCCATCGCGCGCCGAGTTGATCCAGATCAATCCAGTACGCGCAGGTCGCCCGCCGTTACCGGCCTCGCCCGACTCCCGGATTACCGGGAGTCGATTTCGCGTCCATGCTGAATTTCGTACAGGTGCTCCACGGGGGACACCGCCACGACTCCGGACGGCTCAAGTCCTTCTTGCGCGGTTCCCAGGATCGCCCTGACCACGGCCTCGGCGGATCCCGCCTCGACGAACACCTCGACCTTTGCACTGCTCTCGAGCCAGTCGCGGGTGAAGAAGTTCTTGTAGTCGCCATACCCTTTTACGAACGAGACACTCACGCCGGGAACATCGATTTTCTTCAGCGCCGCTTCCACCACCTCCAGCCTCTCGATGTC